>Ga0265297_10002134_pt1 | contig 41827 bp, 33 predicted proteins | sample Munlanlwell13791_FD_192502 | JGI IMG/M metagenome (GOLD analysis project Ga0265297, IMG submission 192502) | Leachate microbial communities from a municipal landfill in Southern Ontario, Canada - Leachate well 137-91 | ecosystem: Engineered > Solid waste > Landfill > Unclassified | place... | reverse complement strand
GCCCACATATCTGAGCCCTGGTGTTTATCCAAGGGAAATAGACCTTAGCGCAGTCACTGGCAACGCCGGACCACTCCGTGCGGCATTTGTCGGCACCGCCAAAAAAGGTCCTATGAACACTCCGACCTTTGTGACAGGTGCACAACAGGCGATCGACATTTTCGGTGAGCCGTTTGTCGAGAGCTATTTGATGTATGCGGTACTCGCTTACTTGGAAGAGAGTAATCAAGCGTACGTCATTCGGGTCGGTATCGAGTGCCAAGACGGCCAGCCCGACGAACTGAATGACATATGCATCGATACATCAGGGAATCGAATCAACGGCTGGAGTCGAATCCCGGTTTTCACTGGGATCGACTACGGCAAGCTGCAATTAAGAGCAGTATCTACATCATCTCCTGTGGTGTTTCACGATGCTGGTGTCGAGAATATCGATTTTACGGACGTAAGTGTCTCAATCACAGAAGGGCCGACCGACGCCACACTGCAATTTACCGGTGAGACCGATTTGAGCGATGGTTATACCGGCTGCCTTGATGACACTTTTTCTCTGTTCATCACCGGAAGACCAGACGTTGGGTTCGCCATCAGTGGCGCTACATTCCAGTTGTTCCGCAGCCGAGATAGCGCTTTGATGGCCAGCGGCGTTTTGTCCGAGAAGGTGCCCGGTACCAGCACCAACATCGAGATCGGTGAAGGGCTTGTTTGCAATATCTTGGTAACAAGCGGTCGATTGGACACCAATGACGTGTTCTCTTTCACTGCTAAGCCGTACAATAGAGCATTCGAGGTCGAAGTTGAAGGTGCCGGTGGCTCGTACATTATGCCAGCTGCATCTTATACAACGGCAGCTGATCTTGTCGACGCAATCAATTTGCTGATCGCTGTCGAAGATTACGTCGCCGTTGTTAATAGTGACGGTTATCCAGAGCTTCGCACCAAGGTTGCTGGCCATCGCATCCAGTTGACCAGCTCTTGTGCCTTTGCAAAGGAAGTCGGCACAGAGCAATACGTCTACGACATTCCGCGTAGCTTCCTGATTGGGACCGATGCCGAGCCATACTTCATCAACAGCCAAAGTAATCGCATCGCGATCGATGTGATTCCTGCAGACAGAAGTGCGACGGTTAGCATCGCTTTCACGATCTTAACCGGTACGAATCTATCTGCTGCAACAATAGCTGCTGCGATTAACGGCAACGGCGTATATGCTGGCGACACGTACTTCACGTCATTCGCAATCACAGCCCCCGGAAATATCCAGCACGTTGTGATTGTGACGTCTGATACGCATCAGCTTGATCAACTACAACTCAAGGCAAGCTATTCGAACCTCAAGACTTTGATGTTCGCAGAAGAGCTTGGAATCCTCTCGCCTTACACAAAGGCATATCGTGGGTTCTATGACAGCCGCGTTTCTCTTCCTCCGACTGGTGAAATAACGCCGTCTGTGCCATTGTCTTGCGAGTTGGACCCGAGTGGTCCAGAATGTGCTTTGGACGCTGCGTACTTCCACAGCATCGTCGGTTGGTTTGTGGCGACAAGTGCTGGAACGTGGCTTGACGGCTATACTCTGACGCTTTCGCTGCAGACACAAATTGCCGGTAATCCGGCCGCACGTTACCAATTAGTCATCACTGATCCGAACGGTGCTGTTGCCGATAACGTTCAGAACATCAGTTTCGACAAAACGGATGACCGTTATGTCGGCAACGTTTTGAATCCTGGCACTTCTTACGGTGGTGCTAATGGCAACGATTTCATCAATTGGGAAGATCGACCAGCGTTCTTGAACAACGATGAACTCGATCCGAGCACTTATGAAATCAGACAACCAGCTCAACTTTCACTACATGCGTTCAGCGGTGGTGCCAATGGTATCCCGGTTGATCCAGCATTTTCGAGCGAGCTCGATGCTGCGATTATTGGAAATCCGCAGGATTCGAGCGGCATGTATGGTGTGCAGAACTCCGAAACATTCGACATCAATTTGCTCATCATCCCAGGCATGACGTCTGGTGCTGTGATTGGGCAGGGCTTGCAATTGTGCGAGAGCCGTGGCGACGTTCTTTACTTGGTTGATCCACCTTTTGGACTCCGACCACAGCAAGTCGTCGACTGGCATAACGGCATGTTGCTTTCTGACTTGTCGCATGCCATCAACAGCAGCTACGGTGCTTTGTACTGGGGCTGGTTGGAGATTTACGACCAGTTTAGCAAGCAGAATATTTGGGTTCCGCCATCCGGTCATGTTGGCTCGGTGTTCGCTCGAACATCGAGAGTAGCCGATCAATGGATGGCTCCTGCTGGTATCAATCGCGGCAAGTTGCTCACACCGCTTGCTGTTGAATACAACCCGAGCCAAGGTGAGCGTGACTTGCTGTATGGTAGCGGCAATGCCGTGAACCCGTTAGTTGCGTTCCCCAAGGATGGTATCGTGGTCTTCGGACAACGGACACTACAACGCACTGAGACAGCCCTCGATCGGGTTAATGTGCGTATGCTGTTGATCTATTTGAAGAAGAACCTCGTACAGATACTTCGGGCTTTTGTGTTCGAACCGAATGATGCTACGACTTGGGCGCAGGTCCGAACGCTCATCAACCCGTTTATGGCCGATATTCAAGCTCGTCGTGGATTGGACGCCTATAACGTGATATGCGATGAATCCAATAACACGCCACAACGGCGTGATATGAATCAATTGTGGGTGTCGGTATTCATCAAGCCGACGCGTGCAATTGAATTCATCGTGCTCAACTTGGTTGTCATGCAATCTTCGGCATCCTTCAGTTCCGAGGAAGTTCTGGCAGCAGGCGGAGTCGTGGTGAGTGGGAGATAGTCTGACGATGTGGCGGAGAGGGCCAGCGAAAGCTGGCCCTCTTCGTATAAAGAATCCTATTACACATCAAACATAAGATATCGGCAACGACCTTGCCTTGACGAAGGAGACTAAGATGCCCGGATTCAATATTTGTGGAACTGGTAATGGCCCAGCCGCCAACCTGGAAACTCGCAGAAAGCACCGTTGGGTTTTCCGTACTCTCGGTAGTGTGAATCCTGCAGCTCTCCTTGTTTTGCAGTCGGCCTCGCGCCCGAATTTCAAGTTCGCAGAACCAGAAATGCACCACGACCAGGAAGTAGCTTACTTCGCCGGTAAGCAAACCTGGGAACCGGTTAGCATGAAATGGTATGATGTCGAACAGAATCCAGACGTATCTGACACAATCTACCAATGGTTGCGTACGGTCGTCGACCTGCCCACGGCAACTGTCTATGCTCCGTCAGTTTATAAGCAGCAAGCGACTTTGGAAATGGTCGGTGCTGCCGGTAATACGACAGAAACATGGATTATGTGTAATGCGTGGCCGAAGGAAGTCAATTGGGGCGATCTCGATTACACAGCGACAGACATCGTAACGATTGAAGCGACGTTACGATATGATCGAGCCATCAAAGGCTAACACTACTGTCGTTTAGAATAACAGAAGGCCAGCAATCGCTGGCCTTCTTCGTATATATGGCATCCATATCAAACTTAAAGTAGTAGTTAGCAATATTCACTATATGATTGGTGGTTGCCTTGCCAGGATTCAACATAGGCCAGAAAAACCAGCAACAGCAGCCTGGGGCTACTGTAGAGACAGCACGCCAACATCGTTGGAAATTTGCTACTCTCGACGCCCTCAAGGAAATATTGATTTATGCACATAAAGCCGGTAGGCCAAAAGTAGAATTCGATAGAGCACATCTTCATCATATACAAGACGTTCTCTTGTTTCCAGGTAAGCAGAAGTGGCTGCCAATAGATATTAGCTTTTATCATGTGATAACAAATACTGATGCAGCCTACCAGATTTATAAATGGTGGTCAACTAAAGTCATCGACATTAACAGATCAAGGATTAATCTATCAAAGCAAACTTGCACTCTTGAGATGTTAAATGGAGAGGGGACTTCAATATATCGCTATACTATGTATGGATGCTGGCCGTCTAAAGTGACTCCAGATGAGTTAGACTATACCTCATCGAAGATAAGCGAAGTCACATTTACGTTAGAGATGGATAAATCAAAGGAAGAGAACCTACAAGAGAAATAAATATGCCAGGTTTTAATATCAATGGTGTTGGTGACGGTCGCTCGGCATCGAATCTAAAACCGGTATATGGATATACATGGGAAATTGATAGTTTGTTTGAAGATCCAGGAAATACGACAGCATTGCTTGCTAAAGACGCTACGCTTCCTACTTTCAGCATAGGTAAAGAGACTGTAGATGGATCATCTCTTACCTATAAATATGCTGGTATGGTTACTTGGGAAGATGTCAGAGTGACATTTTATGATGTCATTCTGGCCAGCGATTCACCGGGCTCTTCTAACACAAAAGCATCTAAAATATTGAAAGATTGGCGTGAAAGAGTTTGGGCACATTCTACTGGCTTAAAATCGCCGAGCGAATACAAAAAAGATAGTAAGATAACCACTTACACATTAGATTGGATAAAGAATGTGACATGGACTTTGCGTGGTAGTTGGCCGAGTATTGTTAAGGAAGGCGATCTGACTTATACGAGCACAGACATTAAAGTTATCGAGGTCACTATATCATATGATTGGGCTGAATCCGACGAGTCTAACTCGAATTAATGCAAGCCGTTCTACGAAGTAGATATAATTTAGAAGCGTACCAATTATCAGAGAGGTATTTATGCTCGACGATCGCACAGAAGATACTGCTTCGGCTGATGCAGAAGCCCGAAAAACGGAAGAACCCAAACAACAAGTTAAGTCGTTCGGGGATTCCCCGACAGCCGAGATCGCACAGTTGGTCGGTAGTGCTGCGTCTGACATCGATATTGTCGATATAATTGCACGTGCTACTCCTGAACAACTTATCCCCTGGGAAGAAACCACCCTGCCAAGTAAAGGATTATACTATGGCTGGACATCTGGTGTAATTCAAGTCAAGGCTTGGTCGGCTAAGATAGACAAAATATTGGCGACAGCAAGACTTGCTCAAACTGGCCAATCGATCGACTACATGCTAAAGGAATGCTGCAGATTTCCTGATGGATTTGATATCCAGGATATGCTTGTTGGTGATCAGATTTATCTTTTGTATTATCTGCGTGGTATTACACACGGCAATGAATATGAGTTTGTAACCACGTGCCCAAATCAACAATGCCAACAGGTAGCAACTCATTCTATTGATCTGAATGAACTTGTTAACACTATAGTATGGGCAGATGAATCTCTAGGTTCAGAACCATTCAAAATCGAATTGCCATATCTGAGCAAGACTGTTGGTAGGTCAGTATCAGCGTCGATCAGATTTTTGCGGGTTCGTGACGCGAGCCAAATTCAACGCGCAAAGAAAGCACAAAACATTATTGGTGGCTCTAATAGAGCTAAGATCAAGCCCAGAGATAGGGTGCCGCAGATAGACAGAAGCCGAGAAGAGGTTACACTTGACGATATCGTCACACAAAATATCGAAGTTGTGATTGTCGATATCATGGGAAACACTGACAGGTTTAAGATCAAAAGCATTGTCAATAAGATGCATTCTACTGATCTTGCTGTCATTAGAGAATGGCTCCAAGAGCATACTCCTAGCATCGAGACGATGATAGAGATGCAATGTGCGAACTGTGGTGAAACACATCGCGCTATGCTGCCTATCACCGAATCCTTTTTTCGCCCGCAGGTCTCACGAGCAATGTGAAAAAGAATGGAACATGCTGATGGAGCAGCAGTTCATGTTGCGATGCGGGGTGGGTGGGACCGGTGAACTTTCTCTCTTCGAGCAGAATTCCATGACTGCCGAAGAACGTGCTTGGTGGGCGAGCAAGCTCGAAAAGACTGCTGAAGAACGCAATCGTAAGGCTGCGGGCTCAACGCCTAATCTACCGCACCAATAATTTATTTGGGTCTTCAGCCCTAGCAAAGATATTGAAACGAGGTGAAGTATGGCTGTATATCAAAGAATCTCTGCTAGGCGTGGTAACACAGTTCAATTAGATACGCGATTCTTGCGAGGCGGTATTCCTACTGCCCCGTACGCAATACGCAAAGTCGACATATACAAGACTCAGATAATCCCAGCAAATCTGATTGCATCATTCATTGTCGTTGATCCATGGGAGCCGAATTATCCCTCTCCTGTTGAGTATATCAGAGGTGATACTCCGGATGGAGCGTGTGGCACTGAAGGCGAACAAGGAGCAATACTGCCTGGTGAATATCGACTATTACTTGACATCCCAGCAGATGCGGCTGTTCCAGATGTCTATTTTGATGTCTGGAGCTATATTCCTACAGACCCTTGCACTATCGAAGAATTCGCCGGTTCGTGTGTTATTGGCACTGACGGGTATACAAGATATCCAGATCTAAATGATCCAGCGCTGAGCGGTTTAATTTTACAGGCATGTAACAAATTCTGGGTATATGCTGACGATTGGGATGTACAGGATTCGCTGACATCAATCAGATTGGGCTTCGAACCGCTTGATCAGAAATTCAACCAGCCGGAAGTTAGACCATTAGAAATTGGCATCATGCCGCTGCCATTATATGACTATGATTTCAATTTGGTAGCACCAATATTACCACAGCTCATTGGTACGATCACGATCCAGACAGAGAATAATGAAATATTGGTTGAAGAAGAGCCACTAACAATCGGCTTGCGACAAGGGTCATATCGTTCGAATCCATATGTGTTTAGATATATGGTTGATACGACCAAATTTTTGAAAGGGACTTATCAATATAAAATCAATGCCACGCTTCCAGACGGTTCGACACGATGCAGCAAGCAATTTATCTTGACAATATCATAAGTCCAAATAATGACCATACCGCCACCTTCTACGAAAATTGGATTAACAACATATGTCGAGGTGATTCAGGTCACACCGTCGATCAGCAAGTTCACTATAAGCACAGTGATATTAGGAGCCTCTAGGTGGCAGAATCCTGGCAATCGATTCGATGTGATGGGGGATGGCGTTGTCGATATTAACGACTACAACGCTATAGCTAATTATATTGCAGCCCATGGTGCCGGGCCGTTGCCGAAAAACAAGCCAGCGAATCAGCCATATGTTGACGTAAGTGGCGATGGTATTGTTGATAATCGTGATATCACCCAGCTTCTTGCCTATATGCAGAGCAAGAAGCTGATTGACACTACGCAAATGCCTGAGTATGGTATTACGGATATTAAGCTAGAGCGTGATTTAATCGACCCCACTACTGTCGCAACCGCAAAGGATATTGCTGCTAAAAAGAACATATTCCCAACTAGCGATTATCTAGTCTTTCAGCGCGACTTATCAACTAATGATCTGACTGAGATTACATATTCAACACCAGTTGCTAGTCGAGACAGTCTTGTTTTTGTGAATAAACAGGTTATTGTCCCTGTCCACCCATTTACGCCTGGATGCTATAACGATTCGTGTGTTTTTAGACTAATAAAAGCTCGAATCGCTGCGAGCGAAATACTACCGATACGATTCAATAAGGCTGTCACCACGACAGGAGTCATAGTTGGTAGTGGTCTGCCGATGCCGGGTATGGACACAAGCGATATGCCTGCACAGCCAGTAGTGGCGGAGCAGGTTACGCCGACCATCACATATGTGGAACAAACAACCGGCGAAACCACTACAACTCCAACAGAGCCAACACCAATAGATATCGAGCCGCCACCGGTTGTAATTCTTGATATATTCCCGTCGCCATGCGTCATTATTGGAGAGATAAAGCTTGTCTGCATGTCGACTGATGGTAGCGGTAACGCTGAAACAGCGACCTGTACCGCGAAGATGACTTCAAATACAACACCAACACCATATGTAGTTAGTGCAGATAGCGAGCGATCAGAAAATAATCCAACGCATCTTGGGCAATATGTTTTTAGATCATATCGCTATGGCGTGCAACAAATTGAAACAACGCTTGATCCAACTACTTCAGATTTTTATCACTGGATTGGCGGCGATTATGAAATAAATTGGGCATTAGCTGGCGGCGACGACCCAGCTCGTATGGCTGGTTTTATTGATCCTAGAACGATACCTGGTGCTTATCTGATCTGTATAGAGGATCAACCGCCACCTCGTGGTTCTGTGTTTGATGCATGCGTTTTAGTTCGTCCTTTACCTGATGGTAAAGTTAGCTGCTTGCAGAACGGTGAATCAGATCATACATATACGCATAAATTGTTTGGCCCAGATGGCAATGTAGTCTTTAATCCGTTCGTTCATGGAAATGCTTGGACGACCTGGGAAGAAGCATCATTTTTCTGCCCGGCGTGGAAGGCATTTAACAGGTCGAGTCTTGATGAGAACGACATGTGGGCCAGCCAATCAACGCCATTCCCACATTACCTGCAGTATGATTTTCATACTCCTGTAGTTATAAACAAATACGCAATACAAGAACGCAATTCGCCTAATTTTGTGGGTTTCCCGAGAGATTTTTCATTACAAGCCTCAAATGATAATGCAACATGGATAACTCTAGATACCAGGGTCAGCATTAATGCACCAGGACCGGCGTCTTGGAGTAGCTACTTCACGTTCAACAACGGCACGGCATATCGATATTACAGATTAAGTGTTACTGCTGTGACTGGCGGTGGGACCGAAACAAATATTTCCGAGCTTAAGCTGATTTGCGTTTCTGTTGACGGCATAAACAATGCTGCAACGAACGCTTGTACTTCTATTATGGCGTCGAATACGGTACCAGAACCGAATGTCGTTAGTTCTACTAGTGAATATTATTCAGAATACCGCTCAACATATTATTCTGCGTGGAAGGCATTTAACGGAACGAATCTTGGCGAGTCTGATAGATGGATAAGTGCCACGTCAATCCCGCCTTGGTACATCCAATATGATTTCGGCGTTGGTCGCGCGGTAGCCATAAACAAGTATGCTATTCAAGAGCAGAACTACAATGGCACTACTGTTGTAAACGGCGAAATCATAAACGAACAGAATTACAACAGCGGCGACGGATTCCCGCGTGATTTTACTTTGCAAGGCTCCAATGATAATGCAAATTGGACAACTCTCGACACAAGGGTCAATATCGAAGCACCAGGAATGAATGCCTGGACTCCATATTTTACATTCAGTAATGGAGTGGCGTATCGATATTACAGGATCAATATAACATCTGTTAATGGGCAGCTACCAATGCCGATTACAGGTACGACATCGCCGACTGATTGCACTATTGTTGTTAGTCCGAATGCTACTGTACGCAACGTAGTGATCACCCAGTATAATGAATCCGAACGGACTACTCCTGTGTTTCAGACGGCAGGGCAGTCGCAAACAACCCTTTATTCTAATCAGGATCTGGTTATTACATTCAATGCATACGATCTTGAGAAGGGCGTCTATTCAGCATCGTTGTGGTTAGACGGTGTTCGGATACCGATAACAACTGGGCCGCATACTGATACAAGCGTTGGCGGTGTCAATTTTGGCGTAGCTATAGGAAAACGTGCTGCAGGTACTCATAGCTACACTATAGTAGCTATAAACAATGATGGTGTTTCAACAACACCACCATACACTTGTTGGTTCACTGTGTTGCAGGGTGGAGCGTGATATGACGGTACCGACTAGACAAATTGTACAATCACAAACTTCTGTAGTGCAGCAGTATCCAATTTCGTTCAATAACAGATATATGCTCACTGGGTTTGTGAGCGCTAGCTTGATACCGGGAACACCTTTTGTTAATATGTGGGGCAATGTTACTGTAGCAAGCCTATTGGTTACTGATAACAAAGGCATCACGTCTAGGATTAACAGACGGCTGCAAACCCTAAACCAAGATAATGTATCGGTTGCTTACGACCAAGAAACATTAGATTCTGTATTAGCTCTGTTGCGCATCTGTCGTTGGCCTGATATTGACCATTACAAAGCGTTTTTGATAGATGCGAACAGTTTGTATCCATGTACTGTAACGAATCTAGAAACCAATCAATGGGTATCACAACCACTTGAGATCGACATCGATCATACAATATTTACAACGCAATATGCAACATGGCAAATCCAACAATTAGAGTATGCCGGATATGATTTGCCGCAGTTAGGAGAAATATGGAGCGGTGGTTTAGTCCTCGGTCTTAAGGAGACGATGATAGATCTTGGTGCCTATCGCACCCAAGATGTTCAATTTGGTACGTCCGCTACGATTCCGACATATATCGAGAAACTGACAGTTACACTGCCTGTTGGCGGATATCAATACCTACGTGCGGCTGGATATAATACGCCATTTGTTAGAGCTGACATGCCTTATACACTGGAATGGCATAGTGATTCGCCCGATGTTGTAATTACCGATCTATACTGTAGAGACTTGTGTTGCTCGGGATGTGATGGGTCTTATTATGGCAGTTTTCCTCCATCAGGTTCTGTTGTTGTTGACGGACATCCAAATGGAACTCAGCGTTTGTGGCTGATTAAAGGCAAGGACGCATCTGGTGCCGTCATTACACAGATGTGGTTCAGTGCTGTCGCAACTTGCCCGAGAAGATTGACTTATTTTGGTGATTTCATAGAAGATTGCAAATTACCGCCGTCGCCGCCACCACCGCCGCCGCCCCCATCGCCAACGCCGCTTCCGCCGCCTCCATCACCTTCGACAAGCCCGTCGCTGTCACCATCGCCATCTAGGTCATCTTGGCAATCGCCATCTCCCTCGCCTTCATCTTCACCGTCATTACTATCTCCGTCTATATCGCCGTCGCCGTCGCCGTCACCATCGTTATCAGCATTATCACCATCACCATCTAGATCGGCCTCACCATCGACATCTAGATCTCCTGTTGCCTCGCCATCAGCATCTAGATCTCCGTCTGTTTCACCGTCGCTGCTGTCGCCATCTCCGTCGCCATCACCGTCGCTGCTATCACCATCGTTATCGCCATCTATTTCGTTGTCTCCGTCAATATCACCATCACTTTCAACATCGCCATCGCCGTCAGTAGAGGTGAGCCATAATTACGGTAGGCCCCGCATTTCTGATAATGTCAGCGGCAGGTTTGTGATTGTTTGGGAAAACAACGATAATGCGTCCGCGCCTGTTGTGATGGCACAGGTTTTTACAGCAAATAATACGCCGATAACCGGTGCTTTTATAGTGCCATCATATGCTGACAAGACAAGCCGTACTCCAGATGTAGCAATGGCACCAGATGGTACATTTATGGTTGTTTGGGAGGGGCCAGACCTGGATTTCGCCACCGGCATCCAGTGTAGATCATATGATGCAAACGGTAACCCAATATATAATCCAGTATCTGGAGATAACGGGCAATTCCGCATTAATGCACTTGCTGATGCTGTTTATTATACGCCAGCTATAGGTATGCGGTCAGACAAGAGTTTTGTAGTAGTCTGGTCGGAATACTATCGCATAAGCACTAATAATCCTGGAACTCGCGTTTTTGGATCGCGACGTTATGCTGGCGGCAATCCAATGAGCGGGCAATTTCAAGTAACACCAAATAACCCAGGAGGTTATAACTATAAAGTCAATCCAGATGTTGATGTAGCTGATAATGGTGATTTTACTGTCGTGTGGGATGAAGGTTGGCGAGATTCGCAAAATACGTTCCAAGTATTTGGTATTCGTTACAATGCTGCTCAAACTCTGATCACAGGTGAATTCAAGATAAACCAGGTCAATTCTATGATGGACTGGGACGATATGATGTCGCCTAGAATATCAGTGGCACCTGGTGGTTCATTTGTCGTTACTTGGCAAAAATATCCAAATTTCACCGGACCTGATTATATAACCCCGACTCCAACAGGCGGATTTGCTGTTATGATGAGACGTTATAATTCTGCTGGTGCAGCACAAGGTGGTGAGGTTCAAATAAATCAAGGCTTCTTAACCGCCTATACGACGCCACGTGGAGAGAGCGGTTACATTTACAACATTCATCCAGATGTTGCTTGCGATAAAGATGGTAATTTTATAATCGTTTACTATGGAAGCTTTTCTAGAGAAGATAAGCGTGACGATCCTATTGATACCAGCGCCGCTATATGGGCTCGCGTGTTTAATTCTGCTGGTGGCGCATTGACCAATGAATTCTCAGTCAATAATTATCAAATGGCACATCGTGCTATTGGAAATCAGCAATACCCTGTTGTGACTCGTTCTGCTGGTAGCGGCCAATGGACTTCTGCTTGGCAAGGGCCGCAAGGAATTGCTCCAGACGGTGGTCCTCTTGGTATTTATCATTTGCAGGTAACATCAGATCCGAGTGATGCAAGACGACAACCACTACCATCGACATTTTGGGTATTAAACGCACCACTTTCTGGCAATTATCCTCAAGGATCTAATGTTACTGTTTCTTGGTATGCAGATGGCATACAACCAGGCTATTCTGTCTGTTTGTGTGTCACTACTAACTCTGGATGGGGAGGCACGCCAATATGGATCTCAATAGGCGCTATTGCAGCTACAAATGGTTGGGCTAACTGGGTTTGGAATGGCCGTGATACTGGCGGCAATTTAGTCCCCAAGGGCACTTACTATATTGCTGGCTACATATGGAATGGAAGCAGTCCGACGTATGCCCATGCGACAACTACATTCATAATTAGCTAGTTCTGTGTTGTATTTCACACTAAATGCACGTCCCAATACCAAAAGACAAAATATCTGCTTGGGTCTATAAAAACTTCCCTGACTGCAAACCAAGGAAGGGAGGCGACGAGCTACGCATTAATAATCCTTTCGATGGTGATGATGGATACCATTTCAATATTAGCGTAGAGAAGGCTTCAGTTCATGACTGGCGTGGTGATTCGTCGTGGGCTGGTGTCAACCCAAATACTGGCAAGATAAACAAACGAACGTTCTTAAGGTTCGTCCAGCAATATCTGACTCTTAAGAAAGGAAGCTGTTCATTCTCTCAAGCCGTCCAGGACGTTTTGGGAGCGTCTTCCGGTGCTCGTGCGTTATTTAAGTGGCACAGAACACGTTTGATGCCAGAACTCAAAGAAAATGCCTCTCTTGCTCTTCCAGAGGGTACGGCAGAGTTTGGTGAAACACAACCTAAGTTAGTAGCTGGCCTTATAGCTTGGTTGGCGAGCAGAGGCGTCGATGCCAGGAAAATCAGCAAATATCAAATCAAGTATAGCGGTCTAAACGTAGTATGGCCGTACTTTGAGTACGATGAGCTAGTCTATTGGCAAAGTAGATCGCGGCTTAATAAGAAATTCATGTTCCCGCCCGAGAGTATTGGCGTAACTAAAGGCCAATTTTTCTACGGATTCGATCAAGTAGAGCCAGCTAGTTTTATTATTATAGTTGAATCGATTTTTAATTGCTTGACGTTAGAAGATCAATGTCTTGCTTCTGGCGGTTCATCGCTAACTGAAACGCAAGCCAAAAAGATACGACTGCTTGGTCCAAAAGACGGCATCATTCTTGCTCCAGATAATGATAAAGCAGGGATAGAGAGCATATTTTACAATGCTACGTTATTGCAACCGCTTAATTATAAAATCTTCTATGCTTTACCGCCAATCGTAAAATTACCAGACGGTAAAATGAGCAACGACTGGAACGATCTTGTAAAAGTCGCCAGTCTGTCAGAGATACGACAGACATTCGAGAAGAGTGTGAAACCGCTCAATATACAGCAGCGGTTATATCTTGAGAATAGATTGAGGAATATGGCGAATGTCGTGCAACCCAAATTGCTTGGGTGATTCTAACGTCCGCTTTTCGCGGCAACTTCGCCCATTATGGACAGCTTGGCTTGCAGTTGTCCGATCTTGACCCCATTTTCTTCGGCATCGCTGTAGCCGTGGCCATATTTTTCTTGGAGTGATCGCAAGATGACGCTGATTTCTGCGCTTGTAAGATGCATACTTATCTCCTACGTAGACCGTCAATGATCCACGTCCCTAGAATCAAAACAGACATAGCTCCGATGAACTTTTTCGCAGCACTGCGAATACTAAGCGGATTGTCGGTGGATTGGTATTCGCCCAAAGCTGCATCAAGCTCTCTTGACAACTTTCGCCAAGCCGGATCACCTTTTTCATGTAAGTGTGTGAAGAGCTTTTCGTCTTCTACTAATCTCACACGTAACCGATCGATCTCTTGGCGGCATTCAGATAGCCTGTTTGGTGAAAGCCTGCCACTCTCTGCTTTCTCTTGCAGATCCCCCAGGCGGGTGGCAATCTTATGATGCTGAATATACCGCCGTCTCAATTCTTCATACTTCATCGTGCTTCCCTCTAAATATTATAGCACGATGAAGACAGCATTTAATTTGTTCGTATATCGGTAGATATAATATACTACTTCAAAGGATATTCAGACAGGATGGTGACTTTGGCTTTTGTAAATTGTCGATATGCCGTCTTCCAAGACCGCAGTTTTCGAAACCAGCCCATTTTCTCGTGGACCGGCATTCTGGATAGCTGTGATGATGCTGCACGAATCATTGGAATTTCTGATTTATCCATAGCAGCGTGCTTCAAAAGAACTAATCTTTTGCCATCATCGTCCAAAAGGAGGAATAGTTCTGGTCTTTTCGCTGGGTCAAAATTGATAAAGAGGAGTTTCATGTGGTTGGTAAGCGTTTAGTTGATGATAACACTGTTCAAGTCGGCGCTACACCGGCTGTAGTTGTCAAGCTAAATATACCTACAATGAGTGGTGAAGAATGGCCCAACTCTGGCGGCAATTGCCTTGAGTATGAATTCACTGCCATGCTTAATGGTGGTGAGCAGGTCAGAGCGAAATTCTCTGATCCTCACTTCACTATCTACAAAAACTTTGTTGGAAACGACTATTTCCAATATAGCCGCAATGAAGCCAGAAGCCCAATAGAACTTGAAAGTTTGGTCCGTTGGAATACTAACCTGAAGACTGCGAAGCAGTCACATGCGTTAGTGACAATGGCACCATCTAGTACCAAAAATGCATCAGAAATAGAACTGTTGGCTGTTGATTTCCCATCATATTTACTTGCTGCTGGCGATGCCGGTGGTGGAAGCTATCAAGGAAATGTATCATCAGTCATTGAACAGGTAATAAAGAAATATAGCAAGGATAAGTGTAAGGTTAAATTCGACGGTAAAACGAGAGATAGCGAATTTAACAGATGGTGGCAATTAAGAATGGACCCAAAGACATTTATATTGTCTTTGCTCGAATGGTCTACTAGCCTGTCCGATAATAAAACTAGATGGTTTCTATATCCAGATGGCGATACTCTTATTATTCAAGAGCAAGCTGCTGTACAGTCGCAAAATAGAGCAACATACGAATGGAGAGGATTTGGCGGAACACCGGACGGGAAACCTGGTGATATATTAGAATGGGAATTTATAGGCGACAACGCACTGCAACTACTAAACCAGCAGCTTGTCACTAGCGGCATGTCGTCTATATCTGGGCAATATTTCGACCAGTCGCAATACAAACAGAACAAGGATGTTGTTTACGTTGGTGATTCGCAAACAAATAAAAAATACAAGCCAAAAACCGATGGCTCTGGAACTTTAGGGAACTCAACAAGATTGTTGAGATCGTACTACAAGCCGAACGATGAGGCTGATCCGCAGTTGAACACTGTCGGTTGGACGGCGATGCCATCTATCCCAGAATTTTCCGCTGGTGATATGGGATTGAGATATCGAGACTTTATAGATGGTAGAGCAAGAAATGCTTATTTATCATCAAGCTCAACGCTGTTACGCATGAGAGTCAGAGTGTTAGGACATTATATTTGGTCTGGTTCTGAAGGACTTGGCGCTGATACGATTTATATATCATTAACGTCATCATTGCCGGGAGGGCCACCATATTTTGTTCATGGCAACTGGATAGTTTATGGTTTTAGCCACATCTATCATCCCGGCTCATGGGTCACTGACTTGTATTGTTACAGATTGGACAGAGACGCAACTGCAACAGCTGTTGGTAAGGGAGCATAATGGCAGACGACATCAACAGCTACGCTTTAAATTTGGCGTTTCAACTTCAGACAGCACCGGCTATAGCTAGTCTTGGTGACATCTTAAGTTCTATCAACAATATACAAAATGGAATCCAACGTGTAGCGAATATATTGGCTGCACCTGTTACTAAATCACTGACGTTTGTACAGGAGCAATTTACAAAGATCGCTGCTTCGACCGCTAATTTATCTGTTGCGACTACTAAAATAGATGGCGATCTCGCATCAATGCAGACACAATTTGATAGGATCGCACGCACTAACGATGAGATGTCAAAAACGACATCGAAACTTGAATCTGACTTGACGGCTATCCAAAAACACTATGGTGAAATCGATAGACTGACTACGAAAACATCCAAGCTAAATTTGAAGTCATTTTTAGACTTCGACAAGATACGTAAATGGCTACCGCAGATGTTGAAAGATGATAAGCTTATATCTGCTGAGACTATCGCACAAGCAAAACACCAAGCTGACATAATGGATTCTGTGCAAGAGATATCAAAAGCGCCAATTGATGTGTTGGCTGGTGCGTATGCAGGTACAAGCCAACATATAGCTAGCATTTGGGAATCGATTAGCGAAACAGATAGAGATATTATTGGCAGGGGCAGCCAGCACGTCAATATTGGATCGCGTGTTGCAGCTGCATGGAGTACTATTGTTGATCTTGGTGGCAAGGCCAACAAACAAAATAAAGAATGCGTAGAATCAGGCGGGCGTGTCGCAGCAGCCTGGGACAAAGTTTCTGGCGGTGTTAGGACGACGATATACGATTTCGCCAGTATGCTTGTTGGTATTCAGGCAGCCAAAATGGCGTTTGCCGGTTTTGTTGATGAAGAAGTAAAATTTAGCACTGCTAATTATCGGCTATACGGGCAGCAAAAAGAAATCATAATGCAAGTCAATGCGACAACGAATGCATATGGCTTGATGCGCAAACAGGTTCTTGAAGCATATGTCGGTATTGCTGCTTCAGTTCGAATGAATAAGACAGAATTGGACAAGATGGTCCAGACTAATGTCCAATTTTCTACTATACTAGGGGTCAACCAAAAAGATCTTGGTGCTTGGCAGCGGTCGATGTCAGGCATTGGCATAGGTGTAAAAGAATCAAGAGCAATATTAAGCAATTATGTTTCTACGATGCGTGATTTAGGGATGACTGCACAACAGCTATCGCGTATTCTTAACGAACAAACTAAAAGTGCCGCTATGATGGGTTTTGTGTATGGGACTAAAGGCACCGAGCAATTAAATCAGTTTACTGCCGCTATAGGTGGTTTAGGGAATGCTTTAAATATTTCAGAGGAGGATGTTAGTTCGATAACCAGCAATATGCAGAGGTCGTTTGTCGACTACGCAATGCAACTCGGGGCATATAGTTCGTTATCAGCAGAGGCACTATCACAAATAGCTCCAGAAATGAGGGAAGCTGCAAAGGCACAAAGCGGCTTATCTAATGTAATGGCTGAGGCAGGTAATATAGCTAAAGGTGTAAACCTTGAAACTCGTGAAGGTGCTGCTGCTGCAGCAAAATCGTTAGACGCTCTCGGTAGACAGTTTGGGTATACTGGCAATGATATGGTCAATATGCTCAGAATACAGAAGGCATCCGCGAAGGATTTGGGCGACGTTTGGACGTCCGCAAATGGCAAGATAATTGAAGCAGCTGGGACAGCACACGATAAAGTTAGAGATGGTTTGAAGGGCGAAGAACGAATAGCGTATGATTTTAGACAGGCTACTGATTCATTAGCCCAACGTTTTCAAATGGCTATGGGAGGAATTCATACCGCTTGGAGCAAAGTGATGATACTTATCCAACCAGGTATCATGCTTCTAATAGATCTTTTGGAATGGTTTGCATGGACGATAAATAAAGTAGCGGACCTTGTTAGGCTTGATTTCTCGTCAGCATTCGGTCTAGCCACTAATGCCGTTAATGATACGACTGTAGCAGCAAAATCATCAATGACCGTATGGGAGCGTGTATGGGGTGTCATTAAGGGCCTTGGTGTTGTTATTGCTGGCCTAGCTTTCGCTTGGTGGATTTTAATTCCTGCACTTGGTGCTGGCATTGGCTTATGGCGGGGATTTATGGCCGCCATATCTGTACCGAAAATGCTAGCCATTTCTGTGGCAGCTATGGCGATTGGCGGTTCTATTCTAATGGTAGCATCAGCTTTGAAAATATTATCTGAAATCAATTTTTGGCCGCTTGTTGGTGCTGTGATTGTATTGTTAGCCGTGTTGGCTGCGGTAGTTGTTGCCGCAAATGCTCTTGGAAATCCAGCAGGCATAGCTGGTGCATTGGCATTAGCAGCGGTCATGATCACGCTTTCTGTTACTGCGATTGCTTTGGCATATGCATTCAGCCTTGTTTCAGAAAGTTTAGTAGCTTTGTATCAAGGCGTTGGCGGCGGTTGGAATTTGGTTGGTTTTGGCCTTGCACTTACAGCGTTTGGTGTTGAATTAGCTCTAGCAGCAGTGACAATTGGTGCAGGCGCTTCATTGATGGCATTGGCTACTATTCCACTAGTGGCTGCAATGGCTGGCCTAAGTGCAGCTATGTTTTTAATTAGTGATAACGCTGTCGCAACAATCAACGATCTAAGTGATGGAAGATTACAGCGTTTTGGTACTGCTTTAGCAAATTTGGCCCCTGGTGTTGCGGCGTTTATCGCATCGATGGGTCTTGGTATCAAGTTTTCATCTGGTATGGGTGGCCTTAGTTCTGGTATTAACAAAATTGATCCGGAACGTACATTAATTGTCGGACAATCACTATTAACGCTCGGGCGTGCACTAGAGATGGTGTCGAAATTCAGCATTAATAATCTGTCAGGTATGGCAGGGTCGATAGCTACGTTTGCTGATTCTATAGCTAATGCATTTGATGCATTGAAATCATCTGTCGATAGGGCGGTTTTCGGAATTGTCGCTGGTTTGTTTGGTGTTACGCTTGTGATGTGGCAGTTACAAGGACAAATGACATATGCATTTTTGGATTTATTGCTCGTGATCCCGATTATTACTGCTGTCACTGATAAGATCGCAGACGCAATCGAGTCGGGACAAAGCAAAATAAAAGGCCAAGTCGATGCATTGAAATCGTCGTTTACTATTCTAGAGATGCTATCAAGTAAATTGGGCGTCTCAGCAACAACAGAAGAGCCTGATAAGAAAAAGGTTATGGCCGAGACAGTTTCTACTATCCAGGTCAAGACTGAGACAGCTGGCAGTGTTGCGAATCGATGGCAAGAAGAGATGCAACAACGTCAGATCGATGTCATGGATACTATTGCTGCCGCTGTGCAGAAAATCAGTGGTGGCAATATTGATGACGTCGGCACAATCAAGACATTGTTGCAAACGTATCTCCCGAAAATGGGCGAATCGCCATCAAAACTTAGCTCAAGATTGAACAGTTGGCAGTAATATGGCAGCGAACTTATTACAACTTGATGTCGATTTAGCAAATGCAGTTCATTTTAAGATTGGATATGCTAGTCCAATCACAATAGAATTTCAGTTTCCGCCAAAAATTCTAGTCGATAACAGGAGCGGGAGCTGGGATGAGGTAGAGCTACCTGGGGACCAGCCCATATCAATTTATAAAACGTCTGGTGCTAGGAAACTATCATTAGAATGGACGTATGTCGTCGGTGCTACGTCGGAATGGACAGTCGACAAGGTAAGAACACAGATAACAGCACTTCGTAGTTATTATACAAAGAAAGCTGGGACAACACTTGTCGATAATTTTATAGTTAAGTTCTTAATATGGAAACTCGGCGGTCAAGATGAAATGACCTTTAGGCTTGGCAATATAGATGTTTCACATGGCAAAGCACTTTACGTTCCAAGCGGAAATGTAAATCTTGCACATCCTGTCATTACAAATATAAAAGTTGCTATGCAACCTTGGACGAGAGGTGGCGATCCAGATAAAACAAGAGATATATTGACAGGCAAGTTTAAAGACAAGGACACAATAAGCAAAATAGATGTCAAAAACTTGCAAGAGAGCATTTTACAAGGATGGCAATAATGGAAATGCAACCATATTCCAGGTTTAGTCAGACTGAACCGATTTTGTTTGATGGGTGCGAGACATATGGCAGATGGAATAACCCACTCAGCTCTGCGGTATACAACAATTTGATAGTGGTTGTCGTTGATAACAGATATGCAGGAAGGCCAGACTTAATAGCGAACGTGTTATATGGCGACTCATCGCTTGATTGGGTTTTGATTACCGTAAATAATGTTACAGAAACATTGAACTGGCCGAACGCCGGTGACACGATCAAAGCCCCGAATCCGACAATAATGACCGGCGAGCTATTATGAGTGACAACGCAACTATTGTTTTAGATAGATTTTTGAATGCCCGCGAGCGTTCTTTGGACGCTCGTTTCCCCGGCATATATAGAGCATTAGTGGTAGAAACAAATGATCCATTGAATATGCACAGGATCAGGTTCAAATGCCCAGAAATGCACGATTGGGATTTAAAGCCAGAAGAATGTCCGTGGGCTGTATCTCAATTTCACCTTGGTGGTAAACGTGCTGGTTCTTGGACATCTCCATGTATTGGCGATTGGGTCTGGATTGGTTTCGAGAAGCAACATCCATATGGGCCTGTTTGGACTGGCTTTTGTACGCCTACAAGACGAAAATTCTATCCATATCCAGCCGTTTATGGCGTGACACCATTACCAGTTGATGCGGAAGGCACAACTACTGAAGCACCAGACGATTATAACAAGGACTATCTTCCAAAAGATTCAAGGCCGATGAGTACCGGCTCTTCAGACCGGTATGGTAATCTTGATCTTAGCAGCTCTGTTGGTTTCTTTCCCGCTGAGCATAAGGAGCAACCACCAGGCCCAGATAACGACCCGCTACAATCACAGACAAGCACAGATAGCAACGGCAGCAAAACGCCATATAAGCAGACAACTTTGCCACCGGAGATGAATAATCCCGATGCTAAGTTTATGGTTCGATTAAGCAAGTATGGTCATCTATTATTAATGGGCGATCAGGGATATCACTGGCAGATAGCTAGTGACGGATCTGATAGCTCAAAATCGGATGCTGGTGAGTTCTATGGTGATGTAGAAAAAGACGAAAAATGGGAGATAGCACGCTGGAAATATCTGCAAAAGCTGATTAATGAAGACGCAGCTCGTGGTACAGATCAACGTAGGATGATGTCGCTCACTCGTTATGGCCACAAGTTAGAGATGCGTGATGTCGGATGGAATAAGACACGCGATGGAGAGTATGGACAGCCTCGTAAGATATCAGATAGCACCAATGATGAGCGATGGGTGAAATGGCGCACGAAAGGTGGAATGCTATTTCAAATGTCTGATATCGGCTTCGATCCTATTGATGACGATTTCGTCAAGCGTAAATTGCTTGATGAGACCGGGACGAAGACAGAGCACGAAAATCAATATTGGAAGGGCGATGCACGCTGGATACGGTGGGTCACTCGATATGGCATTAAGCTTGTGCTTGATGATCGTGGCTCTGATACAAAACATGCCGACAGCCAAGAAAATCCGCGTGCTCGTGGTGTGTTGATTAAGGGACGTAGAACACCTGGAGCACAAGGACAACAAGTAGAAGGGAACCCGAGAGGATTTTACTGGGAGTTTAACGAGCGTGATGAATTAAATCAAACGACTTGGGGCAGCCCTCTTGGTATAACTGCACAGCTCAACGATAAACTACAATATTTCATGGTAGGATCTAAACCATGGTACCCTATGCCATGGGCTGGCATCAAGGCCAATGAGTTTTTAGAAGATTCTCTTGTTGCTGATGATACAGAGCAGATCTCATATCATATGAAGCTGGACTTGCATAATGAATACCTGCGATTAAAGACCGCTGGTGGACACGGGCAGCCACCATGGGGCAATATAGTTAATCCAAGAGCGCGAGTTGGAATTCAGCAAGGCATAGAATGTAGAGATGGTAGCGTTGGCGATGACCCATGGGCTGAATTTGTCGATCTTGATGCTAGAGGGCTATGGTTTTCTGGCAAGAAGAGGCTGACAGTATGCAGAGCTAGACAATATCCAGACGCCATTAATATTTGTTGGTGGTTTGACGAAAATAAACGCGAAATAATCATTAGAAATGATGAGCAGGGCAAGATTCAGATAGTCTGTGCCGGTGATGTTGAGGTGGTGGCTGGACAAGACGCTAAAATATACGCAAACCGCAATATTTCTATGCGTAGTAATAACGCGGTTACATTAATGGGCGGTAGCGGGATGCTCGAAATAGATTCTAATTATATCAAAATCAATAAGGTTCTGCGATGGAAAGGATATGATTCGTTTATACCGATCCAGCCGCCAGATATTCCAATTCCGTCTGATATTCCGCAATTGCAACCAAACAATCGTGGTGCTAGGTATAATAAGGATTTAGAGTACAACAAAGATATAAAGTGATCATAACATATCCAACAGCGTTGTATGCGTCTGTAATCCCGCAATCTGCGTCGGATAATGGCAATATCACATATATCGTAAGTATGACATCGCCGCCGAAAGGCCCGCTTACGGAGATTCAACTACCTGCAGCGATAGAATTCCGACAACGGAAACCAATTGATACAAAGAAACCAGATGGTCAGAGAATATACACTAATACCTTATCAAACGCATCATCTATAGGATCTGCAAAAAAGCAATTTGAGGTAGGGCAAATTCTCGAATTTGGTGTGTCTGATAATTCAACGCTACAACCGATGCTGGCCTCAAATCCTTTGCAGATTAGGCATGATACCAATATATTGGATCTGTTATCACTTGGAGTATCACAAGAAGACATTATTGCTATAAATGATTCCGCCGACAACCAGTTTACAACCCTCAATGCTGAATTGAGTGTCGTCAGACAGGCTAGAATTGATACTGAGACCAATATAACGGAGAATCAGAAAAATCAGAACGAGACGAAGAAAGCCATTGCAGCGCTTGAACAATTAGTCCAGTCTGATCCATCTTTACAACCAGTTTTAGATTCTCTGAGATCGAAGTTAGCACTGTTTGTAGTACAAATGAATGCTTTGGTTGTGATGGCGAACGAACAAGCGAACAACGCCACAGATTTGGAAAACAGAATTTTGGCAGTAGCACAGATGGTGAGATGATGAAAGCAACATATTTCGGCTTCAATCCGCCATTCCTTAGTGCTGTGCAGACGTCTGCTAATGTGAGTAAGTCGGATTCTCAGCCAAATCGATATCGAGGTATATTACCACGTCAATCTGACTTGCGTCTTGTGAAGAATGATGTGCTACAATTACTGCTTACAATACCCGGCGAGCGGGTGCAAAGACCGTCATTTGGTACGACTTTGCGATCTACTGTGTTTGAGCCCATGACCGACAGAGTATTATCTGACTTACGCGCAAATATACTGACTGCGTTGGCAGATAATGAACCGCGATTGATTGACGTCGATGTACAATTGCAAACTGTTCCTGCAGATCTGTTATTAAATGTTACAGTAACGGGCAGAATGAGCTATAGTCCAACGGAACAGTTCTTACTCAATACAGCAATACCTGCGCCAGGAGCAGCGACATGAGTGATGAATTAGAAAACACAATGTTCAAATTGCCGCTGACGCCTGATGAATTCAACGTCATGCTGCCGCCAGCTAAACTTCGCCGTATTGATTTCAGTGCATTAGATTTCGATACATCAAGACGTGCGATTATAGAGTATATCCGCACTTACTACCCAAATGATTTCAATGATTGGGTAGCTCATAGCGGTATTATGATGTTGATAGAGACGCAAGCAAATAACGTAGCAAAATTGAGCTTGCGGTCTGATATGCTTTCAAACGAAGCATTTTTACCAACATGCCAGACAGAAACAGCTCTTATAGAACATCTGGCACTGATAAACCAAACAATCAAATCGCAGACACCGGCGGTTGTTGATATAGAAGTCGCAGTACAGACGGCACTGACAATAAATATCGACATCACTGCTGGTGCAAGGTTTACTATAGCTGGCCCAGACGGACAACCATTGTATTATGAATTATTTCGTGCACCTGGTGATTTCAAAAGCCCACTAACTATTCCTGCCGGAAAACGCGGTGTCATAGGATATGGCATTGAAGGTAGGTTCGCAGGACCGGCTAATTTGTATAGTCCAGGAGGCCCAAACCAAGCTTTTTCTATCAAGGTTGCTAATATACTACAAGAGCCGATAACTGTTGATGTCTATACCGGTGATTCTCCGGTATCGTGGACTGTTACAACAAATCCGCTCGAAACATATTCAGCAGATGCAGAAGTTGTAAACATCACATATTATTCTGATAGAATCGATCTGTTGTTTGGTGACGACATCAATGGCAAAGCACCTCTAGCTGGTCAGCAAATTGTAGTTAATTATCGTGTCGGCGGCGGTGTAAGAGGCAGAATAGGTAGTTACGCCATTAATGAATCGAGATCAATATCGCCTTCGTCGCCAGCAACCGCACCAGTCCAAGTAACGTTTAGAAATTTGGTTGCAAGCTCTGGTGGAACTGACAGAGAAACAATGGAGCAAGCAAAGAAGCGAGCACCACGTGATTTTGTGGTGAGGGCATTCGCTTCTGACAGACCAGCAAGCATTACGACCAGCTCAGATTACGCACAGGTTGTTAGCAGTTTTGCAAGCCCTGTATATGGCTCTGTCGCAAAGGCAGTGGCTACCGTTCGAACAGATCTAAATGCAAATTTGGTCGAACTATACATATTGGCGTACGGTGCAACTGGATTAGTCACACCAAGTTTGGGGCTTAAACAAGCAGTCCAGACATATGTAAGTGGCTATAATGTATTGACTGATACCGTCAGTGTTCTTGATGGTGCAATTAAAGCTATTACTACTGATATGACTGTTGTAGTTAGTAAGAATGCTGACGCATCAGTTGTACGAACGAATGTAAATGCAGCTTTGGATACGTTCTTTAACGTAAATAATAGAGACCTCGGGCAACCGCTGTACGTATCAGATGTTATCGAAACCGTATCGAAAGTCGACGGGGTTTCATATGTTGATCTGTTCAGCCCAGCAAACAATATCCTTCAAACCAATAAACTCGCCGACCCGACTGATACCACTGGTGTTGGTATAAATGAGATAATTGTGGAAGGCGATCGTAACGTGAAGTTCTTCTATGAGAAATCACGAATCTAATTTATCATGAGCATACCAATTGGACCTGTCCAAGGCAAGATCTGGGGAAGTACACAGAGTATATTCTGTTTCAATGGTATAGATGTCAATAGACTTATATCAATTGCAAAAGGCTATTGTTCAGAGCATTGTCATGCATGTAAATTCTCTCGATTTTTTGTTTTACGAGGGAAGATGAAGGTCACTATTTTTAGTGGCGACATTGCAGACGAGATCGTGCTGACAAGCGGAATGTGCACAGATGTTCCACCAGGAGTATGGCATAAATTCGAGGCTCTAGAAGATTCTGACACCATTGAAATTTATTGGGTTACGCTAGATAATAATGATATTGAAAGACGGACTACCGGTGGAATCTCTACCGAATAAATCGCACGAGCTGACGCTAAACGGTAAGATTATTCCGATGTGGCTAATCGTATTCGATCAAGATCCGACAAAAGCATATCTATGTGCGTCGAAAAATAAAGTTTTAGCTTCTGTCGAGGGGGCGATTCGCGGTACGTATGGCGACGAATCAGATTTGCTGGCTCCGCCAGTCATACGTGAAATAGATAGAACTTGGGGGCAATCGTTTATCAGCCTGCGTTGCCCTCCGTCATTAGATTTATTTATCCATCGATTAGAAATCGATAAACATAATCCTATATGCAGGATATTACTTGAATGTTATGACGCTTTGCCACACGATACGCTACGCACTAAAATAGCACAGCTATTTGTTGATGCACTGGCTTAAGCAGATATATCTTCTATTATTTTGCGTTTTAAATCACGTAGTACGCTTGCTAAGATCGTCGCTTGATCGTATATATGCCCATGATTGTAGATAAATGGAGTTGTCGGGTTTTCGGCATCGACGACAATAGCTATCGCAATCGGTACTTTGGCCTCTTCACAGACTGTGCGGAATTGAGTCATAAAAAAGTCAAATCGCTGTTCAAACTCTACCCGTGCGTCAATCGGTGGTGCTTCCTCAGCAGTTTTTTCTTTGGGGTTCTTGATGCTGTCTTTTTCTGATTTCGCCATGAGTGTCTTCTTGTATTAGAGTAGTATCAAAAAGGCGTCCAAATGACTCAAATACTAGAGCCCTCAACAGCTACGATGCGAACGTGGAAGTGGTGTCAAGAAGCGTTCGCGGCGCAAGGCGTAAAACTAACATTCCCAAAGAATACCGACCCAAAGAAGACTTATCAGTGGAGATATGTGACAAGGCTTGCTAATAAGATAGATGAATGGGAATTAGACAGACCAACAGCGAAAGCGTTTATAAATTTTGCTGTTGGTTATGTGAAAGAAAAGAAATTATTGCATAAAGGCTTATCTGTATTCTTTCAGGGCAATATGATGGATATATGCCTTGATCGTATGCAGAAATACGCATCCAGTTCTTCTGATCGCATTACACAGCTGAACTCTGTACATAAATTTATTAATGATAGGCGTAATGGAAGGTCGGCTGTTGCTTTACTATTGAGTCGCGAATCATTCGGCAAGCTGCGAAATATTGTAAGGTGGTATAAAAGTGGAGATATCACTGAAGCGTACTTGTCTATGTCAGCTGCGTGTACCGAGGCTTTATCAAAACTTGCTATAGTCGCACCACATGAGCGTATCTTGCTGCCGACAGAATCAGAATTGTGTTGTTTGGCCATTGATCTTTCGAAAGATGGCGATTTTCGAGCAAAAGCAAAGTCAATATTGAATAATGATTGGAGAGTCATACCGTGTTAACGACGAAGCAAGCACCAAAGCCTTACAAAAATCCAGTTTCTAAGAATGGTCGTAAGACTGTTAAGGACGATTCGCCGTTTAAGCTCGATCCAGATTTTTTAGCCAAATTTGTCGACAAGAAACCAAATTTCGGATACAATGGCCTCGGCGAGTTTGTTTTCTATCGCACTTATTCGCGTTTGAAAGAAGACGGCACAAAAGAGACATTCGCCGATACGCTACAGCGGGTTGTCGAGGGTTGTTATGAAATCCAGCGGGTGTGGTGCAGCACTAGCAAGAAGAGTGATGACGATAAAAAGAAGAGCGACGACGACGATGACGATAAAAAGAACATAGCTTTCGGTGGCATGGCACTGCCGTGGACGCGGGCAAAAGCACAGAAGTCCGCGCAAGAGATGTTCCAACGCATGTGGGACTTCAAATTCCTCCCACCAGGACGCGGCTTATGGGTAATGGGAACTCCGCACATGTGGAGGACTGGATCTGCCGCTCTCAACAATTGTGGTTTTTGCAGCACACAAGATATTGAAGAAGATCCAGCATGGCCATTTTGCTTTGTTATGGATATGTCGATGCTTGGTGTTGGCGTTGGCTTTGATACACGCGGTGCGAACAAAATCACAGTCGTTAAGCCGCATGACGCAGAGACTCAATGGGAAGTCGAAGATTCACGCGAAGGATGGGTTGACTCATTACGAGTATTAATTGAGTCATTCACGAATCGCCCAGAACTTGGGACAATCAAGTACAACTATTCTCTTGTTCGCCCCGCTGGGGCTGAGATCAAGGGATTCGGCGGCAAGGCTAGTGGCCCAGGCACATTGCAAGACCTTCATAGGATGGTCATCAAGCATTTTCATAATATCTTAAGACGCAAAAGCCAGCTGCTTACCAGCGTCGATGTTGTTGATATCATGAATTTCATTGGTAGGTGCGTTGTCGCTGGCAATGTTCGCAGATCGAGCGAAATCGCATTAGGCGATCCTGCCGACTGGGACTATATGACGATGAAGGATAAGACTCTCTATAGTGAACAATTGAATTCTCATCGTTGGGCTTCGAATAATTCAATTTTCGCTACAGTTGGTATGGATTATCATAGTGTAGCAAAACAGATTGCTGAGAACGGCGAGCCTGGGTGCTTGTGGCTTGATAACGTACAAAACTATGGCCGCATGGTTGATGGTCGCCAAGAAGGAATCGATAAGAGAGCGCTTGGTACAAATCCATGCGGTGAACAGTCTCTTGAGGATGCTGAGCTTTGCTGCCTATGTGAAACATTCCCTGCTCATCATGAAGACGCTGAAGACTACCACCGAACATTGAAGTTTGCTTATCTGTACGCTAAAACAGTTACGCTGTTGCCGACACATTGCAAAAAGACTAACGCGGTATTGCTTCGCAATAGACGTATTGGCTTGTCGCAGAGCGGTATTATCCAAGCATTTGCAAAATTCGGCCGTCGCAAGGTTCTCACCGATTTCTGCGGCAAAGGATATGAAGTAATTAAGCACTGGGATAAGATTTATTCTGAGTGGCTTTGTGTTAGTGAATCGCTTAAGCGTACAAGTGTAAAACCAAGCGGTTCGGTATCGTTGCTAGCCGGTGCTACAGCCGGTATTCACTTCACAATTGCTCCGACAAGATCATACTGGCGTAATGTTCGCGTTTCTAGCGACAGCATTTTATTGAAGGCTGTTATAGAAGCTGGATATCATGTAGAAAAATGTATTACAGACGATAAGACCAGCATTGTACGCTTTGGGGTATCGGAACCAAATATTCCATCTGTCTGTGAAATATCAATCTGGCAACAGATGAAAAATGCTGTTGATTATCAACGATATTGGGCCGATAATCAGATATCATGCACAATACAATTCAGACCAGAAGAAGCAAAAGATTTACCATATGTCTTAGAAGAGTTCGACGATGAACTCAAAGGCATTAGTTTTCTACCATACTTAGACCATGGATTTCCGCAGTCGCCATATCAGCCAGCTACACCAGCAGAAGTCGCAGCATATAACGCTAAACTTAAGCCTCTTAATTTTGATAAGTGGTTTTCAGAAGAAGCCGCCAAAATGAGGAAAGAGGATGCTGTCGGCACTAAATTCTGCGATGGCGACGTTTGCCAGATTTAATATGGAACCTATTAGAGGTTTTTGGGTAGCTCCGATAAACGGCAGGTCGATGTATCTAATCGGTGAGCGTTGGTTTGATAAAAAGGATACTGATGCGATCTGTGCTGGAAAGAAACCTTATGTCTTAGATGACGGCACCGAGCGTTTTTGGAACGGGAATGCTTGGTCGAACAAGGCCAGTTAGAATAGCTTCTTTTGCCCAGGCAGATCTTTTGTTTTCTTTGGTTTCACTTTCGGCCTGTGAAACCGTGATTTGATGAATTTACTACCCTCGACACTACAGTCATTAAATATTATTTTGGATTCGTAGCCAGCAGCAACAGCAGCTCTGAATCTTTTTCTAGAATGCTCATATAGATATTTGTTGCACAAGAAATAAATATCGAATACTCTAGATCTCCCTTTTTGATTGACTCTCGCTGCTCTGGCTATCCTCTGTTTGAATTCTGAGGCCAATTTACCACCGGTTGCAAGTATCAGATTTTCACAACCGCCTTTTAAATCTAGTCCGCGTCTGACATTTTTGCCGCCAATCAGAACTTTCAACTTGCGTGATTCAAAATCTCTTAATATTTCCGGTCTTCTTTTTCTTGACGTCTTACCGTGAATAAATTCGGAATCTGGGATTAGTTGCTGCAGCGCATATCCTAGATCGTCACGCTCGACCAGTATCAGAGTTCCCTCGTCTGTAAACCTTTTACATAGTGCCGCAATGAATCGATGAAATTCTTCGTTGCGAACCATCATTTCTTCGACGGCGATATCAAAGGCAGAAGCATCATTTTTGTTTCCTTTTTCGCCAAAAGCTAGTGCATAATATGATATAGGAACAGTCAGGCCGGTCTTTTCAACATCTTCTCTATTTTGAACGTAGATGACCGACCCCATATGCTCTTGTAAGACCAAGTTTTCGACAGGCTTATCTGCGTCATACGGTGTTCCGGTCATGCCGTATCGACGGCGGCCATTAAACCAATATCTAAATAGATTTTTATAGGTTGTAGATGTAGCTAGATCACATTCATCCACAAGAAGCATCTCACACGTTCCAATCAGCTTATGCAACGCATCGGCTTTTTTGCATCTGCTGCGGAACCCTTTGAGCTTTATTTCATAATTTTTATATGCTTTTTCGAATTTCTTCTTAGCTGTTCCAGACTTGCTATCTTTGAAGTTTTCTAATAATGGCTCTTCTGGGCGATGCTTCGGTTTTACCAATGATTGTATCGACCCAATAATAATTAATTGGCCAGATGGCATCTTACCGGCATAAAACAACCCAGGTTCTTGACACACATCTCGAAGCTTTAGTCGTTGTTTAAGTTGTTCTATGACTTGGATCTGTTCCGCTATAATAGCGGTTGGACATGGCAGAGCTTTGCAAACCCCTGCTATTAGTTCGCCTTTGCCGCCACCCATCGAAACATTAATAATTCCTACTTCTGTCTTATAGATTGTTTTGATAGCATCTATCTGAAACGGTTTTAATTTGATACCAGGTAGGAAGTCTTCATTAATAAGAGATTGATCGATTGGTTTATATTTTGGTTTTGGCCGCTTATCAACTACAGCTAATTGTAAATCCTTCTCCTTACACAATGCACGCAATTCTCCTAAGAAAGGTCGCGCTATGGTCTTGTTTGCTCTATTGTATTTGCGATAGACACCATCCCAGCTTGATCCGCCAGATACGTCAATAAACCTCGCACTTGGTCGTGATGCGCTGAATCTGGCGTCAACAATTTCCTCTTCCCAAGCAGTTAGATTGGATAATTGGATAGTTTTATTTGTGATTATCGTTGCAATCATGGTCCGTCTTTTATAGCAGCGTATTTGGATACACTCCTTTAAATACTTAATGTCTAAGAAGTAAATAGTTTTTGGAGGACCCTATCATGTTGATTGAAGAAGATCTAGATACTACTGATTTAGACGAATTAACGGAATTTCAGTCGGATGATGTAGAAGAAGTCTTACCCGATGATCCTGGATTATTATCAAAAAAACACTACTTCATCAACGAGATCGTAGAAGATAAGTTGCGCAGATATATCTGGACTAATTGTACAGATGTCGCTATACGCGATTCAATAATGACTCATGCACCGGAACTGATTAAGCAGATCATAAGAAAACAAAATCTGCATATGATTTATCCAGGGCAAGAGGAATCTGCTTTTGGCGATCTCGTTCAAACGGCTTGGGTTCAGGTCGAGCGGACATTATATAAGTTCAGAGCTAAGCCACACTGCAGGAATTGTTATAATCCAGATAGGCCAATCAGCTCTGCTCTATACATCCCGGCTGAGTCAGAATATAGTATAATTACGTTCGACCAATTATTCGATCCAAAATATTGTCCGCCAGGTAGTAAGAAATTTGTCATAGGTCGCAGTGGCAGGAATCCTCCAAGATGTCCGTATTGTGGAATTGCTCTCAATTCACACCCTGATGTAGAACCAAAACAAGGCACGTTTGGCGGGTCGGTAACAGTTCTATTTCGTGGTAATTCCAAAGTCTTTAATATGTGGAGCCAAGTCAGTAGGACTGTAATTTTAGCTTTTGTGAAAAAGGAGGGACGAGACAGGAAGAACGCTACAGCATATAAAGACCATCTATGTAGTACGAGCAGAGTTGACGAGGACCGTCTAAAGAGATTCTTCACGGAGGCGTCTCAAATATGCAAACATAATAGGGATCATATGCGGTGCATAGAGGCACTGTGTCATGTGATCAAAACAGACGATAAGCCGTATGACGGGTTGATTGGAAAATTAGTAGAACATTCTGGCTTGTCGCGTGTCCAGGTAAATGGCTTCATAAGATTGTTGCGGCTTCGCAGCCATGAGTTCACAGACTCACCTCTGAGCCACGAAAGCGAACACGACAAACAATTAAAGAAGCAATTTCTTTGCCAAGACGAGGAATAATATGCCAAACTTCGCATCACCATTTTCAGAACCTCTCAATGGCAGGAAATTGACTACTGAGGAATTGATTAGAGCTATTCGCTTTGTTATAGCTGCTGAATATGAAGCAGCACAGATGTATATGCAGATTGTAGAGGCTACAGACAATGAACTTGTCAAGAAGGTACTGACAAGCGTGACTGACGAGGAGCGCGTACATGCTGGTGAGTTCCTGAAGGTCCTGCACGAGCTTGCTCCGGATGAGGCCGAACATTATAAAGAAGGCGAGAAAGAAGTCAAAAAAGAGATAAAGAAAGATGAGAAGCAAGAGGTAACAGAATCGACAGAAAAACAAGATTGGAAAACTGGTATTGCTGACGGCGACGAAAAGGCTTTTTGGGAGTATGTCGTTTGCAACAATGAAGAGGATTGTGACTCTGGCGAAACTGGCGGGCTGTCGCAGAAAGAGATCAATCGTCTGAAAAAGGAGTGGGTGAGTTTAGATCCTAAAGACAAGCTGAAATGGCATAGGCTTATCGAATCATCTGAGCATATTCTACGGCTGATTGATGAGAAAACCGTGACAGCCGATGACTTTAACCGGTTCATAGCTGAAACGAGCCCGACTAGTCTTAATAAGCGGGTTCAGCGGCAGATGAAACATGACAAAATTGGGCCACAATCTTCAAGTGTAGGTCGCCAAGTCGACGACATAACAGATCATGAACCAGCTGGTCATAATGATCCAACTACTACTCTACGCGGCAAGCACGCGCTACGGAGGCAAATCAAGCGTAATAAGGCACATCCAGAACAATTTCGAGAGGCCATAGAATTTCTCGAAGTGAATCGTTGTAAGCCATTGGAGGAGTGCCAAGCTAAATTAGTTAATATAACAAATCCGGCAGCGTTACAAAGACTCACAGCGGTACTTGTTAAAAGGCCGGGGATAAATAAAGAGTGGCAAGATTGGCTTGTAGATCTTGATTCTGTAATATCAAAGCACTATGGGAAAGACCAATGAGTGAAGAATCTGTCCAAGGCATGGACGATGAATTACAATCTTTATTAGCTGATTTAGAACAACCAGAAGAGCCACTTGATGACGCTACAAGCGAAGCGACTAGTGGCGACGAAGTGGTTGTTTCGGCGAATACTGAACTGATTATCCCGGACCCAGAGTTGACTGATCCGGCGACCGATATAAGCGAAGCAGAATTACCAGACTTGCCGCTTACATCTGAACAGGCCCCTGTCAGTGCAGAACTTAAGTCGATTGTTGATAAATTCGATCGCGACTATGGCGAAGTCCAATCGAACTTAAAAAGCGATCGAAAGAAAATAGATTCTGTAATCGACTTATTACTTGCTCGTGTGAGAGCAAACACTGATGCTGAAACTGATACTATGTCTCTTGTCAAGGCACTTGGAGTCTTAGCTGACACAAACGGACATGCTGTAAAGCTACTAGATTCTCGGTCGAAATTATTAGCTGCAACTAAGAGCGCTACTAACGCAAACCAGACTAATATCAGTATCACCGGCGTCGATGCAGAGCTGCAGAAGATACTAGACCAGCCGCAAGATACATAATGGCAAAGCTTTTATCACATTTATCTCCGACGCAGGCTGCAGTAATACGTCGTTGTCAGCAGTCGACGATATTCTTTCTTCGGAATTTCGGCAAAACCAAGCACCCATCCGCTGGTGTTTTGCCTCTGAATCCATTCAGCTACCAGGTTAGAGCGTTGAATGCGTTCAGAAAATATAGATACAATATATTCAAGAAGTCACGACAAACCGGTGCTAGCAAGATCGCTGGAGCTTTCGCACTGTGGTTTGCAATGTTCTTCATGAATAAGACGGTTTTGATAGTTTCTCGTACAGACGAAGACGCCATCAATTTCCTCAGAGAGAACATACTTTTCTTATTTAGACATCTTCCGCAATGGATGCAGGATGCTTGGAAGCCCATTAAGGAGAATGAGCACGAAATACAGTTTCCAAATGGCTCTCGTATTCGTTCTCTTACTTCACACCCAGATGTGTTGCGGTCTAATGCTTCTTCTCTGAATATTATCGATGAAGCTGCGTTTATTAGAGATATGGGCGTGATGTGGGCAGCAGGTCAACCTACATTGATTCACGGTGGTAGTGTTATTGTCGTTTCAACGACATGCGGTGTAGGTGGTTGGTACTGGAGCACTTGGACCGATGCTGTCGCCGGATTTAACAATTTCAATCCCATCCAGATTGACTGGTGGGATATGGATTGGGAAATCCGGTATCGCGATGCAATGACCGGTGAATTGAAGGTAATCGCACCAACAGCAGGGCTACGTGATTGTGTTACTCCTGAGGAAATAGAGAAGTATGGCCAAAAATGGTCACCGTGGCTTGAAGATCAATACCGTGAATTGCAGGAGCGTGGTGAGACATGGAAGTTTAGACAAGAAATACTAGCTGAATTTGTTGGATCTGGTAGTACTGTCATTGATATGAAAGTCTTATCATATCTGCAAACGATCATTAACGATGATTTCAAGCGAGTAAAAGGGCCACAAACGTATGTTCATCCAGTAAAGAATCAGCATCTTTCGATCAATTTCAACGGCGGCAATAAGCGAGAACTCGATAAGGATGAAGGTTTGTGGGTTTGGAGAAAGCCAAACCACGGGAAACGTCCAATCTATGAAGGTAAACGCCTTGTAGATCCAGGCGAGCAGCCGCATCGATATTCTATTGGGATCGATATTGCGACCGGTAAGGGTCGTGACTATTTCGGATTACAGGTGCTTGATATCGATGCACAAGAGCAAGCTGCAGAGATGATGATACGATGTTATCCGAAAGATTTCAAATTATTAGCTGATTATATTGGCCGTTGGTATAACAATGCATTGATGGTTATAGAACGCAACAACGGCGGCGATGCATTCATAGATGATATGCGTTATGATTTGATGTATCCGAATTTGTGGCGGAAGAAAGACATAAACGACAAGCCGAGCCAGACAGCTAGAAAGAATTCTATAAAATTAGCTGAATATGGTTTTTATACAGGTCAGGCTTCGAAACCGACTCTAAATAAAGCGTTAATTGATTATTTGCATCCTGAAGGCGGCTATAAAGTATACAGCAGACGGTTACTAAAACAGTTGCAAATTTATGTTCGTAAAAAGGATAGGACTGGTCGAGATACTGATAAGACCGAAGCTGAAGAGGGACCAGGCAACCATGACGACCTAGTTATGGGTCTTGGTCTTGCTTGTATTGGTATTAATGACGCAGCCACTCAAATAATTGGCGGATTGATTCCATTCCAGGAATCAATGCAAGTTGATTTGAGCACATCTGATCATTATAGCCCAAGTCAGCTTGATGCATCTGTTTTAGCACCAGTAGGCGGATTCACAGAAGTTTCACCTGATGTCGGGATAGCCGGTGAAATCATGAAATTCGCAGAGCAATTAGGTGCGATGCCTGTAAGCTCACAAAATATGCCTCCGATATCAAATAAGAAGCACATTATAAAAGCTTAATATTTCACCTGAAAGATATTTTAGGTGAAATCATGCAATGCTCGCTCAGCTTACCATCATATGTTGTTAACAATAGCACAGAAACCATAAACTGGGGTCTTGTCTGTGAAGGTATTCCAAATATATGGAAGATCACTAAAGGCAGAAATATCAAGGTTGCTGTTCTGGATACAGGGATAGCACAACGACATCAAGACTTGAGTGGGTCTATACTCGCCAGTGCCGATTTTACAGGCAGTAAAGGCGTTGAAGATAAGATAGGTCACGGAACTTTTTGCGCTGGTATCATTGGCGCAAGACAAAATAACTTTGGAGTTATTGGAGTAGCTCCTGAGTGTCAACTGTTAATCGGGAAAGTTGTTAATGATAGTAGCGTTTGCTATGATCAAGCAGTTATAAATGGTCTTAATTGGGCTGTTGCGCAGGGAGCCGATGTTATCTCTATGAGTATAGGGACACCGCAGTCAACAGATTTATTACATAACACTATTATCGCGGCATCGCAAAAGGCATGTATCGTTTGTGCTGCTGGAAATAATGGATCGACGCTAGATGCTATAAATTATCCAGCTAGGTATCCTGAAACAATTGGTGTTGGTGCAATAGATCGTAACAAACGTCTTGCTACTTATTCATCTCGCGGAGATCGCGTCGACATCGTGGCACCTGGCGATAAAATCGTGTCGTGTTGGCCACCAAATGGTATAGCAATGTTAAGTGGGACCAGCATGGCATGTCCTTTTGTTGCTGGTATTGTCGCCTTGGTTGCCGCTGACCGTAAGAACGATGGTAGAGCGCCATTAACTAAAGATCAGATAGTTAGTTTGTTGTCCGAAGCGTCGATTAGTATCGGGCAAATCGGAAGTGGCCATGGTCTTTTAGATCCTGCAGCATTGCTACGTGAATCTGAAGAGCACTACCCGAAATAGCTGTGCTTGAGTAGATACACTATAGTCGGCTTGCCTGACCCGCCGAGAAATATATCCGTATGAAAAGATACGACAGTGAAAATTCGCGTTCTCCATATAGGTTAGGTAACTATGCCTGCTAACTGGTTAGTTTGGGATCGTATAAGAGAATTCACCCGCTCTAACCGTATCTATCAACAGGAGCGAATACTACAAGATCAGTCTTCGATTGATAAACTCGCTGTTGGTGGCGACTTTCTAGATTTTTCCAGTCAGAATGCTATTTTACAGCAAACTAATCTTCAAATCAATCGCTTGGAGAGATATAAAGACTATGAACAGATGGATCAAACTGGTGAAATCTCTCTGGCTTTGGATTTATATGCTGATGAATGTAGTTTGATAGACCCTGAATATAAGCATGGGCTGATTATTCGAGCTGCTAATCGGAGAATAAAAGAGGAATTAGAGGAATTATTCTTCGACACATTACTTGTTGATCGGTGGTTGCGTCCTGCTGCTAGATATCTCTGTAAATTTGGCGATGCTGCATTCGAAGTCGTAACTGATAGAAACCGTACCGGCGTTTCTTCTTTGCGATTTATGAATATTTATAACTTCACACGCATAGAAACGCGATTTGGCGATTTGGTAGGGTTTTTCTATCAAGACGATATGTATCCGGAACCGGTGTTTATGCACCCATGGTCTTGTATGCATATGCGTCTAACCAATTTCGAATCAGTCTATGCACCGTATGGTAGAGCTATTATAGATGGTTCGCGTAAGCCGTTCAAACAACTACGGCTAATGGAAGATGCTTCACTTATTTATAGGATTACTAGAGGGCCAGAGAAGCGAAAATACAAAATCCCGGTAGGAATGATTCCTCCTAAAGAAATACCGGAATATCTGTTGAGTATCGCTAGAATGTTTAAGCGGCAACGCTTTTACAATCCAACCACTGGGACGTTTGACGAACGGTTTTCTCCAATTGTCCAGGAGGATGATTTCTTCCTTCCAATGCGTCCTGATGGCTCCGGTCCAGATATTGAGGTTCTCCCTGGCGGCGAGAACATGGATAAAATATCTGATATTGAGTACTTCAAGAAGAAAATGATTTCTCCCTTGAAGATACCATTTGCTAGAGTCGGCATTGGAGAAGGTGCTGGCGAGCCCAACGAAAAATCGTTAGCTCAATCGGACGCTGAATTCGCCAAAGCTGTGCAATGGATTCAGTCGGAGATAGCTCTAAGCCTACAGAAAATAGGAATTATACATTTAGCTCTGCGCGGATATACAGTACAAGATATTAAAGGATTTAGCTTATCGTTAGCTTCTAGCTCGGCACTTGATGATCTCTATAGAATGGAGACATGGGCCACAAGAGTCAGCGTTATGGCCGATCTAAAGGAAATCGGGTGGTTTCCGAAGACATGGATTGTTACTCGATTTACTGACCTATCGCCTGATGAAATTCAAGAAATGGAAGAGCTGGCCGAAGAGGAATCGGCAGGTCAGGGTGAAGGAGAAGGCGGCGGTGGTGGCGGTGGTATAGGCGGCGACATGGGAGGTGATTTAGGTGGCGGAGAAGGAGATGATTTTGACATGGACGTTGATGTCGAAGCCGGTGGCGGGGAAGGTGGCGGCGAAGGCGGCGAAGAAGATGAAGGTGAAGAAGGCGGTGAAGAGGAATTTGAGATAGAAGGCAAGAAGATCGAGCGCAGAGTGATTCTAGAGATACGTAAAGATGCTCGGCGTAAAAAACGATACAGCAATCTTGTCAAGATATCGCAACGTGCCAAGAGACCATCAAATCCATTCCAATTCTTACTAGAATCTAAAGAATTAGATGGTCTTACTAGGTCTCTGCCCAAAAATGATGATATGTTGATTGAGAATGTGAATGGCAGTGACGGCCTGCTCGTGGAATGGTCAGTGCCAGAGAAAGATCGCCTTGAAGCGATAGCCGAAATTAAGAATGTCCTTAAAGGTCAACCAGTAGCTATAGCAGTTGAGAATGATACTGATATTAGCCAAGATGACCTACCCACTTAGAAGCAAACATTATTATATAAGCCAATCGAACTCTCCGAGTGTCGGAGCTGGTTGCAATCAAAGGGAGCTACTACATGGCCACTAAAGCCGAATGCCTCGTATTGGATAGCAGGAAGTTTCTTGGGACTATCAACAACTCTGCTCAAAGCAAAGTGGCTATGTATGAATCATTAGTCACCCAGCTAGGGCAACGTGTTGGAGCCAAGTGGCGACTTGCGGCTCTCAACGAGGGCAACTTGTTCATCGAAGACACCAGCAATGGCGGCTATTATGCTGCTAACCACCAGCACTTACGTGGTGGTAAGGTGAACATAACGAACGTACGCCCAATCAAGATCGTCGAGGGTCAAAAGCAATCATTGTTCGAACAGGATTGCCACGGCTTGATCAACGCCATCGAAGCGAACGATCAGCGAGCGATGCGGACCACGTTCAATAATCTCGCAGCTCACAAATTCTCTCCTCGAACACTGCCGTCATCTGGCGTGATCCGCACCCGTGATGGTGTCACCCGTCGCTTGCAGGTCGAGTCGAATGCACACGGCTGGGATGATACTCAGAAGCAGAAATTGGTGAAGGCTTTGGTCGAGAGCCTATCTGATTCTGTCGTTCTTGAGAATGGCAGGGTTATCAGTGCTAGCTTCAATAGTGATCGTCGTCAGAAGCTGCCGGTAAGTGAGTGGACATGCCGAAAGGTAGTCGGAACTCACATGCGTGAGTCAGCGAAGCAGGCTTACAAATCTGGTGGATTCCAGAAGCGGATTTATAAGATCGCCCAGTTGGTCGATGGCGACAAGATCGCTGAAGCTGTTGCTGGTATCAAGGATTTCTTGGCTGAGCAGCAAGAATTCTGCCTGTTGACACGTCAAGAGTGCAAGACACTTGTTGAGAATACCCTTGCGGCAAGAGCGGTCATGAATCAACAGCTTTGCAATGATGTTGCTACGCTGTTTTATCGCACGAACTTGAAGGTCAACCGCGACTCCATCGTCAAGGAATGGCGTGCGACTGCTGTGAAGTCGCAGCATCCGACACTCTTGGAGAATGTTAATCTTCTCGAAAAGACAAAGGATTTCGACGGAGACTACGACAAGTTCCTGAATATGACCTTCAACGAAGCCTTGTCGCCACGCGACGAGGAAGTAAAGGCATACCGTACAGCTCTCGACCTACTTCGCAACAGCCCCAAGATCCAAGAGGATGTGGAGCTTAAGGAGAAGGTCGACGAACTGATCGACAAACTATCAGAATCAGAAGTCGATGACGCCACAGTCTATCTGGTTCGTGAAACGCTGGCTTCAGCCCATAAAGAACTTGAAGCCATGGATACGTTGAATGACTACGACACACATGGCGGGCCAGAGACTAATGCTGGCATCGATGCCGGTGAGGAACTTGGCGATGAAATCGGCGATGATCTTGGTGCTGCCGCTGGTGGTGCTGGTCAGCCAAATATCGTTATCAATTCACCTCTTATCCAAATCGGTGGCACATCCGGCGCTCCGGAAGGTGGAGAAGCTGACCTTGGGGCCGACCTAGGTGGTGAAGAGCTTGGAGATGAGCTTGGTGGCGAAGAGGGCGGCGAAGAAGATCTTGAAGCGCTCGGCCTTGGAGATGAGGAAGAGGGTGAAGAGGGTCTTGATGATCTCGGACTCGGCGGTGAAGAAGAGGACGAAGACGTCAATATCAATCTCGACAGCAAGCAGAAGACCGAGACGCCGGTGTCAGAACGTGTTGCCCGTAAGGCTCTCGGCATGGCAGAGGATAAGGAATGGCTCAAGAACAAGATCGCCGAGAGAGAAGGAAACAAGGACGAGGGCGATAAGAAGGATGAAGGTGGCGAAGAGGTCGACGAGTGTGAGATGGAGTGTGATGAAGACGCCGATCCGTACGCAATGGGCGAATCGGTTGAATTCACCTCAAGCATGGGCATTGACTACGGGCGATCCATTCTCCGCGATGAGATGAATGACGTAGTTGCAAACATGTTCAAGCTCGCAGAATCCAAGGATGTCGATCTTGAAGACATCGACGCACACAAGCTGGCGTTGGAAGCTATTACTGCTTCTGGTTTGCGGATTCCAGAGCATCGCATAAACGCCGCTGTCGACAGTATTGTCGAGCAGTTCAATCAAATTGCCGAAGATCAATATAAGAGCGGCACTTTGATGCGTCGGCGCAATCCTCGACGTTCTAGCCTAAACAAGACTGAACGAAAGAAGCCGTCTGGCAATAGTGTTTCCGAGATCGACGACGGCACACCGCCAGAGGCTGATGCTGGTATAACCGGCGAAGGGCCGAAAAACGAATCACGTATTCGGCGTAATATCGTCTGGCTTGAGCATGACGAAAACGGCAAGGGAATCAAGGGCGACCTTGATGGTGTTCGATTCATACTCGATTACGCAGAGCCTTTTGTCATTCTCAGCGAAGACGGTAATGTGAATGTACCAATCCCTGAGAACTTGTTCGAGAGTGCGTTATGTGCCGCTGGTTTGAAAGACGGCGACAGCAAACCCTTCTCGAAGTGGTTAGCTCAAGGGATTGAACAATTCCGACCAATTACGGAAGAGGAAGACAACGCTCTCCAAGAAGCCGTTGCAACCATTACTGCTGGTAGCGATGGATCGGTTTCGGTTTCAGTCGACACCGGTGTTGAAGGTGAAGGCGAAGAGCCTCAAATCGACATTGTTGGTGTCGGTGGTGCCCAAATGGGCGGAGAAATGGATATGGGAGCTGGTGAGCAAAATGAAATGCAGCCAGTGACCGATCAAGCCATCGAACCGGAAGCACCAGAAGCCCCGGAGGCTATTGCCGATGAGATGCCTGACTTTGAGGCCGGTAATGCACCTGAACCTGAAGAGCAGCCCGAAGAGGAGATGGGCGAAGAGAAAATCGTGGAAGATAAGGACATCACTGATCCGAAAAAGAATGACTACGATACGACAAAGCAGGATCACCGCGAGACTCCGAAGGAGAAGGGCGCACAAAAGCCTAAAGGCAAAGGCAAAGAGCTAGAGGGTTTCGACTCGAACGGCAAAGTCGACGTCAGCGTTAAAGACGCTGGTGATCTCAAGCCCGTTAAGGCTGGCGAGAACAGAATCTAGTATTATGCCAAAGAGCTGGAATAACATACCAGGCGACTCGTCATACAATGTCTATCTCGACGGTGGCGTTTTGTACCTTGAGAATGACAATGAAGTACCGGGAGTAGTTCAACGTGAATTATTCCCGGTACT
>Ga0265297_10002133_pt1 | contig 41838 bp, 35 predicted proteins | sample Munlanlwell13791_FD_192502 | JGI IMG/M metagenome (GOLD analysis project Ga0265297, IMG submission 192502) | Leachate microbial communities from a municipal landfill in Southern Ontario, Canada - Leachate well 137-91 | ecosystem: Engineered > Solid waste > Landfill > Unclassified | place... | reverse complement strand
CTTATAAATCGTTTGCTATAATATATAAATAACTGTAAATCAATCATTAAAAATGGGCGGCTTAAGCGCTTATACCAATTTTATAATTTAGAAACTCTGCTTAACAAGAAATGATCGGCCAAAACAAGTGCGGCCATTGCCTCAACAATTGGAACAGCCCTAGGCAATACACAAGGGTCGTGTCTGCCTTTTACATTTACAACAGCCTCATTACCATGAATGTCGACTGTATTTTGTTCCTTCAATAATGTAGCAATTGGTTTAAATGCCACATTCCAGTATATATCCTGGCCATTGGATATACCACCCTGAACACCGCCGGAGTGGTTGGTCAGGGTTTTTATTCCATCCTCTGACGGAATAAAAATATCGTTGTGCTGCGATCCTGAAAGTCTTGTTCCTGAAAATCCTGAACCATATTCAAAGCCTTTGACAGCATTGATTCCCAACATCGCAGAACCAAGATCAGCATGAAGTTTATTGAAAACCGGTCCTCCCCATCCGGCCGGAACACCTGTTGCCACTCCGGTAATCACTCCCCCAACGGTATCATGATTTCGGCCAGCTTCTTCGATTCTATGAATCATGCGTTCAGCAGTTTCCGGATCAGGACACCTGACAATATTGCTTTCAATTTTCCTAAGATCAAGATCCTGGTAAGATTTCTCCAGCGCTATTTCCCCAACCCTTGAAACGTATGCCAGAATTTGAATTCCATATATTGCCAGTAACTGCCGTGCAATGGAACCTGCCACGACCCTAGCGATGGTCTCCCGGGCTGAAGACCGCCCGCCACCGCGGTAGTCCCTGAACCCATATTTCTGGTCGTATGTGAAATCAGCGTGCGAAGGCCGGTAGAGGTTTTTAATATTGGAATAATCTGCCGAATGTTGGTCCTTGTTTCTTACCAGGAAACCGATGGGGGCGCCGGTAGCGTAACCTTCAAAAATACCCGAAAGCAACTCAACCTGATCCGACTCCTGCCTTGAAGTTGTAATGTGCGACTGACCCGGTTTTCTGCGGTTCAGATCTGCCTGTATCAATTCAATATCGATTTTTACTCCTGCAGGGCAACCATCAACAACACCGCCAATGGCCGCGCCATGGGACTCACCAAATGAGGTAAGCGTAAATATTTTTCCGAAACTGTTCAAAATGGAAGTTTTTTTTTTAACAGGCTAAATTTATTCAACTTTTCTGTTAATATGGTTTAGACCATTAAGGAAATTAAAGGTTTAATGATAAAATAAAAAAACCCGGCGTTTTCACCCGGGTTTTATATCGTTTTAACGACCCCTGAATAATTCACAATCAATTTATCCTTTCATTGACAATTATCCATTTTCAATTGTCAATTGTTAATTGTCCATTAATCAGTGGCATCCGCAACCGCTGCCGCATCCAACTGATTTTGAGTCATCAGTTGCACATCCGCCATCACCACATCCGCCATCGCCGCAACCGCCGCCTTCACTGCCGCATCCGCCACCGCTTCCGCATCCGCAGCCGCCTGAGCTGTATGCTGCATTCAATTCTTCGGCAGAGGCTTCACGTACTTCAAGAATCTCGCCTGTAAAATGAAGGTCTTCTCCGGCCAATGGATGGTTAAAATCCATGGTAACTGTCTCACCCTCAATAGATACAACAATTCCATCCATGCGCTGACCGTGTGCAGACATCATTGGTACGCTATTTCCGGGAGTAATCAGTTGATCATCAACCTTCCCATCTACTTTGAAAATGTCAAGAGGCAACTCCACAACGGCTTCTTCATTGATTTCACCATATCCACTTGCTGCAGGAATTGCTATCTCAAATTTATCACCGGATTTTTTACCCACGAGTTGCTCCTCAAAAGCAGGGATCATCAATCCCGCACCATGAAGAAAGATCAGCGGACTCTCCTGTGTAGCCGACTCAAATATCTCACCTTCTTTACCATCCAACCTCAAATCGTAGGTCAGGGTAACCATACTATCTTTTGAAACTGTAACCATTACAATGTTTTTTAAAATTTAATGTGCAAAGAAACAGTATATTTCTTTAGCGACATAATTTGTTACGATATTTTGATAAAAAAGTTAGGGCGTAGCAAAAAATTAATGATGGTTTTACGTAAGGGTCAGGTTGCTATAAATTTACATTGTCCATGATGTACCTGATGTTATCCATGCAAACATAAGTCGGCGTATTTATCCCATAAGCGCCTGTATCAGAGGAGGCAAAAGTAAAAGTGATTTTGTTTACTTTTCCCAAAGAGGTGAGATCCACGGTGGTCCACTTGTTGAGAATAAAATCATTGGAAGAATCAGCAAATCTGAAATCAGCCAGATAAACCTCTTTACTGCCTATCAATTTGTTATTGTGGTCATAACCGGTAATGGTCACTTTAAACCAATCCGGATCTGTTCCCGTTGTTCCTCCGAATTTTTTGCTAAAAGCATTGCCATTCTTCATGCTCAGCGCCGCATAGGTGCTGTTGCACAAATCAATAGACCTGATGGTATAATCTTGATTGTTTGCAAATTGAGCGAAAACATCGCCATCAAATGATGGGTAAAATAGGGCAAATTTGTTCTTCAGATTGGCCAGATCAACAACGCTGAACTCGTTTTCAAAACCGGCTGAGGTTATATCGTTTTTTTGTGAATAGGAAAAACCGCTCCACGAACTCCAGGCCGCATTGTACTGGTTGTAGAATTTCATGTCGGACGAGGTAAATGACCCGGTTGCATCGGAACCATTCCAATAACCGGCAGAAGGTACTGCCAATAATTCAAAATCAATCGTTTGCAGATTGACATCATCCTTCTTGCTACATGAAGTGACAAAAAATAGAACACACAACAAAACAGTGACCAATGAAAATGAGTTTCTCATAACCAAAAAGTTTAACTAATTAAATATTAATACATTGAAAAAATTTGCACAAAACTCATCGCTGTTCATCCCGATAGCGAAAAATAAAGTTAAAACTGGCAGGTCTTCTGGCTCGCCCGGTTTTCTGCGCCTTCCCATTCCGACTTATCGGGACAGTGGCTTTGATTCAGAAACCTCTTGAGTGGGCTTACAGCTGCGGGTACAGCTCCGGAATTGCACCGGATTCCCTTTTAGATTCATCCCATCTGAAATGAGGGAATGAAACCTAGTTTCGCTGCAAATGTAAAGTTTTTGCGCCGACAATTCCAAATCATGAACCATATGAATTAGGAATATGTTATCAACAAAATGTGGATAGGGAAAAGATTGCTTCCTTTTTTATACTTTTAAACCACTTGATAAAACATCCTTTATGTCGCCCGAAGAAGTAAAAAAAAGAATCATCCAACTGCGCCAGGATATTGAGCAGCACAACCATAACTATTATAAACTCAATCAGCCCGTCATTTCAGATTTTGAGTTCGACATGCTGATGAGTGATCTTCTCGCGCTCGAAAGCAAGTTTCCGCAATTTGCAGACCCCAACTCCCCTTCCCAACGCGTCGGGAGCGATATTTCACAAGAATTTCAGCAGGTAGTACACCAATATCCCATGCTCTCGCTTTCCAACAGCTATTCGGAAACTGAAGTCAGCGATTTTGTCCAAAGGGTGGAGAAATTCTCAGGCGAGAAACCCGATTACGTGTGTGAACTCAAACTGGACGGCACCTCCATCAGCCTGACTTACCAGGAAGGTGAACTCCTGAGGGCTGTCACCCGCGGCGACGGTGAAAAGGGCGACGATGTAACTTCAAATGTCAGGACCATCCGTTCCATACCCCTTAAACTTCATGGTAATTATCCGGTACAATTTGAGATCCGGGGAGAAATTGTGATGCCCTTTGCCGTTTTTGACGCACTGAACCGTGAACGGGCAGAACAGGGGGAACAGCTCTTTGCCAACCCCAGGAATGCGGCTTCCGGTACTCTGAAAATGCAGAATTCATCTATGGTGGCCTCCCGAAAGCTGGATGCCTATTTCTACTATATCCTGGGCGAAAATCTGCCGAAAGATGGTCATTATGAACTCCTGCAGATGGCTTCCGACTGGGGATTCCAAATCTCACCCCATGCGCAGAAATGCAGGGATGCGGCTGAAATTCTCCAATACCTTTCGGTTTGGGACCAAAAAAGGGAAGAGCTTCCTTTCGCTACGGATGGTGTAGTCATCAAAGTCAACTCCAAAAGGGTACAGGAAGAGTTGGGTTACACCGCCAAAAGCCCGAGGTGGGCCATCGCCTATAAATTTAAAGCCGAGCGCGTGGCGACAAGGTTGCTGAGCATCGATTTCCAGGTAGGCCGAACCGGGGCCGTGACACCGGTTGCCAACCTCGAACCGGTGCAACTGGGTGGGACCGTTGTCAAAAGGGCCTCACTTCACAACGCGGATGTGATCCAAAGCCTGGATCTGCACCTGAATGACATCGTTTTTGTGGAAAAGGGAGGCGAAATCATCCCGAAAATTGTGGGGATAGACACCACACAAAGAAATCCGTCCAGTTCAGCGGTTCGGTTCATTCACGACTGTCCGGAGTGCGGTACGGCCCTGGTCAGGGAAGAGGGCGAAGCGGCCTGGTACTGTCCGAACGAAGATGGCTGTCCGCCGCTGATCAAAGGCAAGATCGAACATTTTATCAGCCGGAAGGCGATGAATGTGGATGGCCTCGGCAGTGAAACCATCGATCTGCTTTACCAACAAGGTCTGGTTCGCAATGTGGCCGATCTCTATGATCTGAAAAAAGAGCAATTGGTGTCGCTCGACCGGATGGGCGACAAATCGGCCGACAGGATACTCGACGGATTAAAAGCCTCCACAGAGATTCCCTTTGAACGGGTGCTTTTTGCATTGGGAATCAGGTATGTGGGTGAAACTGTCGCGAAAAAGCTTGCACGAACCATAAAATCCATCGACTTGCTGAAACAGTCCGATCTGGCTACCCTAACCTCCGTGGATGAAATTGGGGTAAAAATAGCGGAAAGCATCATCGACTGGTTTTCCAGGGAGCAGCACCTGCAATTGATTGACAGACTCAAAAATGTGCCGTTAAAACTTGAGACTGAAAGCATACAATTGGAAGGATCTTCCGAAAAATTAAAAGGATTGTCGTTCGTCATATCCGGAACATTCAAAAATTATTCTCGTGACGAATTGAAAGCAAACATCGAATTGCATGGTGGAAAAAATGCTTCTTCAATTTCATCTAAAACAAGCTATCTTATTGCAGGTGAAAATATTGGACCATCTAAATTAGAAAAAGCCACCCAACTCAAAATTCAGGTCATTTCAGAGGAAAGCTACCATTTGCTTACAGATTGAAAGTTGCAATAGAAAATACGGAGCATAAAACAGGATAGATTTTTAGTTCGAATACATAACTTTGTCGCCATGTGTAGAAGAATATTCAATTCGTACATCAAAAAAAGATTGTTCCAGGCATACAAGAGGCAAATCAGGCCGGTCAAAATAATCACCCTGCCTGAAGCGAAATCGATTGGAATCCTTTGGAATCCGGCAGACGAAGAGAGTATTGAGACTTACGAGTCGCTTCGAAAAATTTTGACTGAGCGCGACATCAAATCGTTTGGCATCGCTTACATCAACTCGAAGAGAGAGAAGGAGACCCTGTCGACCGTTTCCAACTCCTGGTTCATGAACAGCAGCAATGTCAGTTTCTTTGGCCGTCCAAAAAGTGGTGAGGGATTGCAGTTTGTGCAGCAGGAATTTGACATTCTGATCGATTTGTCCCTGGTAAAGAGTATCGCGTTACAATACCTTTTGATACACTCGGTGGCCAGGTTCAAAGTGGGATGGAAAGGGTTGGACCCAAACATGTACGATCTCGAGATAGACGTCACGGCCAATCCAAAATGTAGTTTTTTGATGGAACAGATTGTACATTATCTTGAAAAATTGAACGAGAACAACTAAAACAATGAGCAAAGTATTTCATGGTGCCGGTGTGGCACTAATTACCCCATTTCTCAGTGATCTTCAGATAGATTACAGCAGTTTGGGCAGACTGGTCGATGCACAGATCGAAAATCAAATGGATTATCTTGTTGTATTGGGTACAACAGCCGAAACCGCAACTTTGTCTCACGTAGAAAAGCAGTCCTTGGTCGACTTCGTAATTTCCAGAACAGCCGGTAAAGTCCCTGTCATGGTTGGTGTTGGCGGCAACAGCACCTCCGACGTGATCGATCAGTTGAAAGCGCTCAATCTTCAAAAGGCGGATGGCATCTTATCCGTCGTTCCTTTCTACAACAAACCATCCCAGGAGGGAATCTACCAACATTTCAGGGCCATTGCGGCTTCCAGTCCAATTCCTGTTGTTCTTTATAACGTACCCGGAAGGACAAGTACCAGCATGAGCGCCGAAACCACACTGCGTTTGGCCCACGATGCGGCAAACATCGTCGGTGTCAAGGAAGCATCCGGCAATTTTGGCGAGATTATCAAGATATTAAAGGGAAAACCCGATACATTCAGCGTCATCTCTGGCGATGATGCCCTCATCGTCCCAATAACCTCACTCGGTGGCGAAGGAGTTATCTCGGTTGCAGCCAATCTTGCGCCCAGGTTGGTTTCCGCCATGACCCACTACGCACTAAATGGCGATTATCCGAATGCCGCGGCCATCCAATTAGACATGCAGTCGCTGGTGGATGATCTCTTTGCAGAAGGTAACCCACCCGGTGTCAAAGCTGCCATGCATTCGGTTGGAATGTGTGAAAATATTGTCCGCTTGCCGCTGGTACCGGTCAGTGAAAAGCTTTACAAATCGTTGGCGGAGAAAACGAAGTTGCTTTTACACTGATCAAAAAATCATTTACCTAGACATTGATATCCTGAATTTCATCCGAATTTCAGGATATTTTTTTAACGGACCTAAATCATAAAAAACCTTCGTTTAAAACAAATAAATGAATAATATTAATATACTTAGCATCATCACATCATACACTTTATTTCAAAAAACAATAATTTTCATTGGCATTATCAAATATTTTTTTTAACTTTACTTATATATTGATTTTCCAGTTATATTAAAATATACATAATGGGAAAAATAACAAAAGAGTTAATGGGAGCGTCAGCCGTAAACATTATCCTTTCAGTATTTGTGATTAGGGACAGTTATGGTTACGACATCGTTCAAACAGTGAAGAAGTTATCCGGAGGTCAGATTAAATGGAGCGTAGCAAGTATTTATCCGGTATTAAGGAAGTTGGAAACGCAAGGGATGATTAAGTCCTACTGGAGAATGGAAAAGGACGAAAGACCCCGCAAATATTACTCGCTTCTGGAACCGGGAAGGAAAGAATTAGAAGCGTTAAGAGTTTATTGGTCCACGATGAATGACGTTATATTCAGACTTAGGGAGCTACCGGCTTAAACCTATTGGATATCTGCAAATTACCAAATCGTCTGAATGGAATATTTTTTTATATTTTCGTCCCGGGTAACTATAGTCAGGTTTTCTTTTTGACTCTGTGCAATTAACAATCTGTCAAAAGGATCCCTGTGAATAAATTCCAGAGTTGATACGATTAGTGCTGATATTCTTTGAAATCTTCGAGCGGTTCATCAAAATCTTGAGAAATATAGATCTCTCCTTTTGCACATCCAAAAACCGGCTTCTTTGTCTTTGTATCCTTTTTTCTTTTGTTCAGAAGAAAATCCACGAAGTCATTCACTCCAGACTGTAGATCTGTTGGCAAAACACTGATTTTTAAATAAATTGTGCTTGTTCCATATACTTAATTTTATACAATGGTACTAATTCCTGGTAAAAGTTTTCTTTCTGCCTGTTTTCTTTGCTGTTTTAACAAATCAATGTGGAGTCAACTGTAATAAAATAAACCCTATACATTTCAACGATCGTATAGGGTTCAATAAGACCTAAACACAAAGTTTATTTGCTTTTAGCCGGATGATAATATTTCATCGCCTCCGGTAACTTTGCATTGATTCTGGCAATCCTGTTTTCATCTATCGGGTGGGTACTCAGAAATTCGGGTACTTTGGTGGCGCTGTTTTGCGCCATCGCTTTCCAAAAATCGATACTCTGGGCCGGATCATAACCTGCCATGGCCATAAAATACAATCCCATTTCATCGGCTTCATATTCATGCGTCCTGGAGAAGGGTAACAGAATTCCTAGTTGTGTTCCCATCCCAAATGCAGCCATCGCCATTTGCTGCGTCTCTTTCGGTTTTTGGGCCAGCATGATGGAAATGCCCATACCGGCACCCTGTGCAACGAGTTGCTCGCTCATTCTTTCCCCTCCATGCCTGGCAACCGCATGCGCGATTTCGTGGCTCATGACGGTAGCCAGTTGCGCATCATTTTTAATCATTGGAAGAATGCCGCTAAAAACAACCACCTTGCCTCCCGGCATACACCACGCATTCACAGTTTTGTCTTCTATCAGGTTAAATTCCCATTTATAACCATCAAGATAGGAGCTTAGATTCTTCTCTTTGAAATATTGTTCGACAGCACTGGCGATTTTATTCCCCACTCTCCTCACCCTGTCTGTTTCAATTTTGTTAAGTGAAATTTTGTTCGATTTGATGAACTGGTCATATTGACTCAGACTCATACCCATCACCTCTGATTCGTTGACCAGGCTTAACTGTTTACGACCCGTTAGCGGGACTGTTTTGCAGGAAGTTAGAAAAACAACTGAAAGTAAAGCAACTCTCAGATCAATGAAACGTAAAAAGCGTGTCATCTACTTATAAATCTGATGTTTGTTAGATAATAGCGTATTGTAAAGCAGTGAAGCAATGGTCATGGGACCAACCCCACCGGGTACCGGGGTGATGTAAGAACATTTCGGGGCCACCTCATCGAATTTTACATCCCCTTTCAGTTTGAAACCTGATTTGGTTTGGTCGGAGGCCACACGAGTGGTCCCTACGTCGATCACAACGGCTCCCTCTTTGACCATATCTCCGGTCAAAAACTCGGGCATCCCAAGCGCAGCAACGATGATATCGGCCTGAAGACAGATCTCTTTCAGGTTTTTGGTCCTGCTGTGACAGAGGGTAACTGTGCAATCCACACCTTTTTGAGAGAGCAGGATGCTCATCGGGCGACCCACGATGTTGCTCCGGCCGATCACCGCGCAACTTTTGCCTTTGGTTTCGATCTTGTACCTGCGAAGCAGTTCCATGATGCCAAACGGAGTAGCAGAAACAAATGCAGGCATCCCGGCCACTACCCTACCGACGTTAACCGGATGAAATCCATCCACATCCTTTTTGGGATTGATGGACTCAATCACCTTCTCTTCCGAAATATGTTTGGGCAATGGAAGTTGAACAATAAATCCATCAATGGAAGAATCTTCGTTCAATCCCCTGATAGACCGGAGCAACTCCTCCTGGGTAACGGTATCTTCAAACCGAATCAGGGTCGACCCAAAACCAACCATCTCACAGGCTTTCACTTTGGCCGCCACATAGGTTTCGCTGCCACCATCGTGCCCCACCAATATAGCCGCCAGATGGGGCGCCTTCTTCCCTGAGGCCACTATTTGGGCAACCTCCTCTGCAATCTCCTGCTTCAAAACTGTTGCTATCTCTTTGCCATCAATAAGAACCATTGGTTATCTTTAATTTAGGTATTTTCAAATCTCTCCAACTCCTTCATTGTGACCTTCGTGTCTTCATTTGTGTCCTTCGTGTTGAAAAAAAAATTTAACCACAAAGGTCACTAAGGAACACACTAAGGAACACAAAGGTTTGTCAATCTGTAATTTGTAATTTTTAATCTTTAATCTCAGCGTCTCTGCCCTTTCCCCTGCGTCATCATCTTCTTCATGTTGGCGCCCGAAGAGACCATTTTCATCATCTTGCGGGTATCCGCAAACTGTTTCAACAGCCTGTTCACCTCCTGAACGGAAGTTCCTGAGCCGTTGGCTATTCTTTTGCGTCTGGAGCCGTCAATCAATGCGGCGTCTGCCCGCTCCGCTTTGGTCATGGAGTAGATGATCGCTTCCACATGTTTGAAAGCGTCATCTTCAATATCAATATCTTTCAAAACCTTGCCCATTCCCGGGATCATCCCTGCAAGGTCTTTCAGGTTACCCATTTTCTTGATCTGTTGGATCTGCTTCAGAAAATCGTCAAAATTGAACTGGTCCTTGGCCAGTTTCTTCTGCAATTTCCTGGCCTCCTCTTCGTCGTATTGCTCCTGGGCCTTCTCAACAAGGGAGACGATGTCGCCCATGCCAAGAATACGATCGGCCATCCTGCTTGGATAAAAGGCGTCGATGGCATCCATCTTTTCGCCCATCCCCACGAATTTGATCGGCTTGTTGACCACCGAACGAATTGAAAGGGCAGCACCACCTCGAGTATCGCCATCCAGCTTGGTCAGCACAACCCCGTCGAAATTCAAACGGTCATTGAACTCTTTGGCTGTATTCACAGCATCCTGGCCTGTCATCGAGTCGACGACAAACAATATTTCGTTGGGATTGACAGCATTTTTGATGGCTTCAATCTCCTTCATCATCATCTCGTCAATTGCCAAACGACCTGCCGTATCGATGATCACCACGTCGTTGCCTTTTAATTTAGCCTCTCTGACGGCATCTTTGGCTATCTTGACCGGATCTTTGGTCGTTTCGTCCGTGTATACATTGACCTGGATCGCAGCGCCCAAAATGCGCAATTGCTCTATTGCGGCGGGCCTGTACACGTCGCAGGCTACCAGCAGCGGGTTTTTCCCCTGCTTGGTTTTGAGACGGTTGGCCAGTTTGCCGGTAAAGGTTGTCTTACCCGATCCCTGTAATCCCGACATCAGGATGATGGCAGGCGATCCCTTCAGGTTCACATCAACAGATTGTCCACCCATCAGCTCAACCAGCTCATCATGTACGATCTTCACCATTAGCTGTCCCGGGTTCAGTGAGGTAATAACCTGTTGGCCAATGGCTTTATCCTTTATCCTGGTCGTAAAATCCTTCGCTATCTTGAAGTTCACGTCAGCGTCAAGCAAGGCCCGGCGCACCTCTTTCAAGGTTTCGGCGACATTGATTTCCGTGATTTTACCCTGGCCTTTCAGCAATTTGAAGGACCGTTCCAGCTTATCTGTAAGATTTTCAAACATATTCAGTAACTTTTAAAAAGCGTACAAACTTACATGAAAATTAAAAAATTTAGGGTGCTCTTTTTGAATTTTTTGTCAATATTTCAAAATTCCTCCCCATCCTTGTAACGAACATCAAAGTAGTTCGTCCTATTGGCATAACTTTAGAAATCGACTGAATGATCCGATATTTCCTTGCAATTTCAATTTTGCTCGCTAACTACTCCATTCTATTCGCTCAGGACAAACCTAAAAAAATGTACATCGCTGAAAAAAGTACATCGCCTATTGTCGTTGATGGAAATCTGGACGAAGAAGCCTGGAATGGAAGATGGGAAGGAGGATTTATACAGCATGAACCCTATGAAAATAATCAACCTTCCCAAGAGACCCAGTTTCGGCTGCTCTTCGACGACAATTTCCTTTATGTTGCCATCATGGCCCTGGATACCACTCCAGACAGCATCGTCAGCCGGCTTTCCAGAAAAGACAAAGCAGATGTGGATATGGTTGGATTGGCTATTGACAGCTACCATGATCTGAGAACCGCATTTGGTTTTTTCGTGTCGGCTTCTGGTGTCAAAACAGATGAATTATTCACCGAAGATGGGTTGGTCGAAGACCTGACATGGGATCCCATCTGGTATGTAAAAACAGCCAAACAACGTTGGGGATGGAGCGCGGAGATGAAAATTCCATTGACACAACTGAGATTTGAAAAAAGCTCAAAAGAGTTATGGGGACTGGAAGTTGTGCGCCTTCTTTTTAGGAAAAATGAAATGTCTATGTGGCAGCCGGTAGCAAGAAATGCTTCCGGATTCACACGTCATTACGGAGAACTCACCTTCAATGGTGAGATTAAAGCAAAAAAGCAGTTTGATTTAACGCCCTATATGACGGCGGGGGTTAACAGCTATCAGGCAGAACCCAAAAACAAATATGCAGATGGTTCGGATACCAAAATGAATGCCGGTCTGGATGGAAAAATTGGCGTTACCAATAATTTGACACTGGATTTCACCATAAACCCGGATTTTGGCCAAGTGGAGGCCGATCCTTCCCAGGTTAATCTGACTGCTTATGAGACTTTCTTTGTAGAAAAACGTCCCTTTTTCATTGAAGGCAATAACATCACCCGCTTCCAGATTGGATTTGGGGATGGAGATTTATCCACCGAACAGATGTTTTATTCCAGAAGAATCGGTAGAAGACCCCACCTAACGCCGGATTTGCGCGACGGTGAGTATGCCAAATTACCCAGCTTTACAAGAATAATAGGAGCCGCTAAATTGACGGGGAAAACATCCAAAGGCTGGTCCGTTGGGGTTATTGAGAGCCTTGGTGCACAGGAAAATGCCAAAATTGACTTTAAAGGGGCAACACGAATCCAAACCGTCGAGCCACTTACCAATTATTTCGTCGGAAGATTGCAAAAAGACAGCAAGGACGGCAATACCATCATCGGATTTCTGGGTACGAGTACCGACCGAAACCTGAACGACTCCTTATTGACTGCTGAATTGCACCGCAATGGCAGATCACTAGGCTTTGATTTCAAGCAATATTTCAACAAGAAAAATTGGTTATTCCAATTCAATACCATTGTCAGCAACGTAAATGGCAGCAAAGAGGCCATCGATAAGACCCAGACTTCATCAGCACACCTTTTCCAACAACCGAATGTCAGGTACCTGCATTACGATAAAAATTTGACCTCGCTGACAGGAAACGGGGGTAATATTCAACTGTCAAAAAATGGGGGTAACTTTAATTGTTTAATTGCCACCATGTGGAAATCGCCAGGGCTGGAGTTAAATGATATCGGATATTTGCGTTCCGCAGATGAAATTTTCCAGCTAAACTGGGCAGGTTACAGATTCAATAAGCCAGTTGGGATCATGCGGTCTGCCAGGCTTAACCTGAATCAATGGAATGTATGGAACTACAATGGGACGCATCTGCTTTCGGGAGGCAATTTCAACGGACATATACAATTTTCAAATCAATGGTTTTTGCATGCCGGATACAATATAGATTCCGAATCACTGCAAGCCTCCCAATTGCGGGGCGGTCCTGCGATGCTCATGCCCGGGACAAAATCATTGTGGTACTTTGTTGAAACTGATACCAGGAAAAAGTTCTCCGTCAAATACCAGGGAAGCCATGTCAGACAAAATTTCAAGTCAGGATCAATGGATCAGTTCTCGCCAATCATCCGCTATCAGCCTCACAATTCCCTCGAATTTTTATTTGAACCCTCCTACACACTCAACAAAAATGATTTACAATATGTTACAGAGGTAAATTATGGAAACGACAAAAGGTATATCCTTGGGTCCATCGATCAAAACATTGTATCCTTTTCAGCCCGTATCAATATCAATATCCGCCCAAATCTAACCATAGAATATTGGGGACAGCCCTTTATTACATCGGGAAAATACAACAATTTGAAGATGGTTACAAGAGCCAGGAGCATTGATTATCATGATCGTTTTCACCTTTTTGACACCGGGCAACTGCTTCCTGTTCAGGATGGAACTAAAACAATTATGATCGATGAAAACCGGGATGGGAAAGCTGATTACCAATTCGATAACCCAAATTTCAATTTCAATGAATTTCTCTCCAATCTCGTTTTAAGGTGGGAATATTTACCCGGCTCAACACTCTACCTGGTTTGGTCGCAAAACCGCAGGTACGAAGCCTCAAACGGAAATTTCGACTTTTCCCACAACCTCCATCACCTCTACAACAACGAAAAACCAAACAATACCATCCTGCTTAAACTTTCTTACCGCATCGCCATTCACTAAAAAACTGGTTCTCAAATAGGTGCAATATTCAGGATAAAGAGGCTTAGAAAATCGGAGAGAGGTCAAATCCCAGTCTCTTACAAATGTATAATACTGATTTACTGATGCTTACGTCGTAAATAAAAAATACAACAAATCACTATTTGAATTAAAATATAACTACCTTTACATCGGATTATTTACCATTAAATAAGTTTTTTTTTATGAACATTTTCGTAGGAAGCCTTCCATTTAGCTTGGAGGAGGCAGAATTAAAAGGATTTTTTGAGGAGTACGGTGAAGTAACTTCAGCCAGAATTATTACTGACAAATTCTCCGGAAGGAGTAAAGGTTTCGGCTTTATTGAAATGCCGAATGCAGAAGAGGCTCAAAAAGCCATTGAGGAATTAAACGGTGCAGAAGTTGACGGACGTACAATCGTTGTAAACGAGTCCATCGAAAAACCTAAAGACGGCACAAGGCGTCCAGGCGGTGGCGGCGGCGGTGGTTTCAACCGTGGCGGCGGCGGTGGTGGATTCAACCGTGGTGGCGATCGTGGCGGTTTCAACCGTGGCGGTGGTGATCGTGGCGGTTTCAACCGTGGCGGCGGTGACAGAGGTACCGGTCGCAGGTCAAGTTATTAAGCAGTCGGACGTGTAGTAGCATTTGGGCTACAGTTTGAACTATTTTTGTGCTGAGTTCGTGTATGAAAAATTATATCTTGACTTAACAGCCTGATAATTAATCGGAATTGAAGCAGATCACTGAGATAATCCAAACAAAAGCATAATCGTTCCAAAGCTTATGATAGCATTTAAGAGGGCTCCTTTACCGGAACCCTTTTTTTATTTATAATTACCAAAAAGTTGTTCGAATTGGCTTCCTGAGCCTGTCGAAGGATTGAAAAAATGATTGATAAAACTCCGGTCCCTGAGCCTGTCGAAGGGTCGAAGGGTATGATTTAAATTCCAATATCCAAAATTTAGCCATTATTTATGGGAAATCCATATTCATTAATTGTAGAAAAAGCCGTCGCAAATCTTGGTTTTGAGTCATTAAACCCGATGCAGTCAGAGATGCTGAAAATCAGCAAAAAGGCCAAACAGATTCTTCTATTTTCGCCAACCGGATCCGGGAAGACGGTCGCATTCCTGCTTCCAGTTCTTGAAAAAGCGAAGGTTCCAAACGCAGGGACCAAAGCACTGGTGGTCGTCCCTTCCAGGGAGCTTGCACTGCAGATCGAACAGGTGTTCAAATCGATGGGGACCGGATTAAAAGTCTCAACCTGTTATGGTGGCCATAAGGTAAAAACGGAACGCAACAATCTAATAGAGGCTCCAGTCCTGTTGATTGGGACTCCCGGTAGGATTCTCTACCACCTGGAGAAAGGGACGGTACAAGCCTCCACCATCGACCTCCTGATATTGGATGAATACGACAAATCATTTGAATTTGGATTTGAAAGGGAAATATCTGCGATTTTAGCCCATATCCCCCATCCCGAACAGTTGATACTTACCTCAGCAACCAGATCGGCTACAGTGCCCGATTTTGTTAAGATTCAAAACCCACAGATTTTAGACTACAGCAGCAGTGAAAAACCGGCCGGACTGGAAATAAAATTGCTTAGGGCAGATGAAAAGGACAAATTGGCGCTTTTGATGAATTTACTGGCAAGTATAAATTCCGGTTTAACACTGGTTTTTTGCAACCACAGGGAGGCCGTTGAACGAATCAGCGGCTTATTGATGGAGAATGGGATCCAGCACAACACTTACCATGGCGGGCATGAACAGCCGCAACGTGAACGTGCGCTCATAAAATTCAGAAATGGCAGCAACCCCATTCTTGTCACAACTGATTTGGCTTCACGCGGACTCGATATCCTGGATGTGCAGAATATTGTACACTACCAGCCGGCAAATAGTGAAACAGTATTTATCCATAGAAATGGACGTACGGCCAGGATGGAAAAGGAAGGAACAGTCTGGATACTGCTTTCGGCGGACGAAAGAATCCCGGATTATGTACCTGATTATTGCATTGAATCGACAGTTCCTGAAGCTAAAAAGCTGATCCAGGAGCCCTATTTCTCAACGCTATATTTTGGAGCCGGGAAAAAGGATAAAATCAGCAAAGGAGACATTGTCGGTCTCTTGATTCAAAAAGGAGGATTGCTGAAAGATGAAATTGGATTGATAAACATCCTTGATTATGAATCATTTGCAGCGGTACCAGCTGTCAAGATCAAAAAAATGATTCAACTTTTGTCCAGCGAAAAAATCAAAAACAAGAAGGTAAAAATAGCTTGTTCTAACTAAGCTGGTCACATACGCAGCACCATCTTAAGTTTTTGTGGTAGTGCACGGTACAAGGTAATCGCATCAGATTTAGGAAGCGTGAGGACAATCTTCGGTGTAATAGCATCCCGCTTAAAACTGGACAAAGCCTTAATGGATTTTTCAGTTTCCCTCTTAAAAAAACTGTTTTTCAGGCTATCAATCCTTATTTTATCCTCTCCTTCGCTTTTCTCTGTCTGTTGAATCACCAACTGAAGATTTCGCTCAAAATTCAATACAATGTAGACATCCTCCGTTTTCCTCGGAGCAGGTATAGCTTCGGCTTTGTTTGCTTCAATGGTATCTTTGGGAGCATTCTTGACAAGGAATTGAACTCTTTCGATGGTGGAATTGGCATTTTTCAGGACAAAAGGTTGAGAGATCCAATGCAGAAGCGCTTCAGTATGAAACATCTTGATAGAGTTACTAATCCAGACCTCACTTATTTTGCTGTCGTGCAATGGAATACCCTTCATCTCAAGCGTGGCAACCTTAGTCATCAGATCAAGCACCAGGTAAATAGAATCTTCCGAAGAGAGGCTGTATCGGGATCTGAGCAATGCCTCTGCTTTCTTTAACTCAAAATACTTTGTTAGATCATCCTTACTATTAGAGACAGATTCCTCAGCTGCAGGTGAGTTTTGAACCCTGGCATCCGCCTTTTTAGCACCTTTATCTGTTTTACCATTTTTCTTTGTTGCATTGTCCGACTTTTCAGATTTCTTCACATTGTTGTCCCTTTTTACCTCTGCTTTTGGCAAAACCGCTTCAGGCAATGGATTCTTTGTAGCAACAGGTAAAATCACAGTTGTTGTCAGAATGTAAACAGTTATCAAAACCAATATGGAAGTGACTAACCAAAAAAGAGATTTTTTTGCCATGTCAATTAGTAGATAAATACTTTGGCCCCTTTGTCAAGGGTATTAAAAATAACTTCAAGATCTGCATCGCCCAATCTGACACAACCATGCGTAACCGGCAAACCAAGAAAACGCTGGTACAAGGTTCCGTGAAGCATATAGCCATCGCCGATATTTAGAGCATATTTACCCAGCGTTGCCTCGTCATACCTATCTGCAGAGCGAGCTGAAGGAGGTTTTAACCCCTCTTCAATAAAAGCCCAGTCGGGTTTTGTCCAAACCGGATCCTTTCTTTTCAGCTGTACCGTAAACAAGCCTTTTGGCGTTTTGAATGGTTTCCGTGTGCCATTCGGATAGATCAAAATTTCATCCTTTCCGGTCGAACACACCCCTGTGCGGATGGTATCTACTGAATTGCGCAGCACAAACCTGTTTTCTGATGTATTGATCAGGATATAGGGTTTCTCCGGCATCAGATCGTTCAGTTTATTCTGCAAAAGGGCGATATTGGATTTACTGTTTTGGATCTGCTTCTCTATGTTCCTTACATTTAAGGCTGTTGGGGCAAACCATGATTTAACGGCAAAAGCAGAATTCTGATAAGCCGGAGTATACAGTATAATTGTAGGTATCCAAACGCAAAGTATAACAGGAATTACCCACGGTGCATATTTCCTAAACCGACTTTTTTCTTCAGTTTCCATGGCTTAAAAGATAATTATTTTAATAGATCTGACAAAGCAACAGTTGAACCCACGATGGTTACTGGAGAACCGACCGACAATTTACTGTACAATTCATCAATTTTATCATCCGATAGGGCTACGCACCCTTTCGTCCAGTCGACCCCTTTTCCTCCATTACCATGAATTTCGATAAGGCCGCCTATGCCACGGCTCCTCGAAATCTGACCGCTTCTCTTGCGTGCGGCAAACTCGGAAAGATCTTCTGCGTTCGGATAATTCAGCATCATCGCCTTGTAATAACCGGAATCACGGGTACCTTTCTTCCTGGTGATTATGTATCTGCCTTCAGGTGTAGCATTGTCACCGGCATAAAGCTTATCGCCAATCCAGTTCTTACCAAATTCAACATCATATTCTTTGTAAAGTTTTCCATTCAAATAGAGAAAACCCTTGTGTTTAATCTTATCGACCACCAAAGCGTAACATTTGTTGCTGGCAGATGCGGAGATGGTATTTTCGACCCAGTGCTGCCATTTTGGAAATCGTGAGAAATATTCCTTCAGAAGCTGGTTGACCTCCGCGTCTGCATAGCTGATCCTGGACTTTCCCTCATTCAGCTTTTTATTCGCTTTCATGATATCCCCCTTTTCAAAAGCATTGACACTCTCCTCAACGGACAATTTTCCAAACTCATAATCCTTTCGGGTTTGGGTCCTAAGTGGAAGCTTGATAAAGAACTCGTGGTAACTATCCAATTTTTTTCTAAGCAACTCGGTCTCCTTCAAAAACCTTGCTTTCTGAGTATCTTTGTTTGTACCTGAAGCATTTCGTGCCAATTCCGCTTTGAGAATCGCATTAACAATCAACTCTTTGGCTTTCGAAAAATTGCGTTGAAAAAACAGTTTCTCATTTTGTCGCCTCAATTCGATGAAGGCATACTTATAATTTGTTTCAGCTGATTGGTAATATTCCGGGGCATAGACATCAGCATTAATTTTTTTCGCTTTAGTCATGACTTCAATGCATTTATTGAAATCTTCCATCGGAGGTTTGTCCATAAAAAGCAACAAAAGAACCAGAATAATCAGGGATGCCAAAGAAAGAATCCCGATATAAAAGAGGGTTTTTTTAATAAATCCAAATCGCACGCTGAAAATATTTTAGTGATGCATACCTATGATGCTTGAACTCATGTAAAATTAGGAGAAAATCATTGTTAAAAAACAGAAACATAAAATCATATTGTTCCGGGAAAGACTAGGATCAATAATGTATTTAAAAAAACCCCCGGAAATTCTCCGAGGGTTATTTCTTTAAGAATTTGAAAAAATTCTTATTTCTTTTTACCACCTTTTGCTTTAGCGATAACGTCAGTCAACTCAGTATTGATAGCTTTAGCTTTCTCAACAGCTGGTTTTACTTTTTCAGAAAGAGTTAAGATATCGTCGTTGTTGGTCAAACCTGCAGAAACTTCAGTTAATACAGTTTCAACAACACCAATTTCTTGACCGATAGCTTCAACAGCAGCTTTACCTTCTTTGCCTTTAGGGGCTTTAGCCAACAATTCTTTGTCACCAGCGATAGTTGTAGTCAATTCAGCAACAGCAGCAGTAACTTCAGCTTTCAAAGCTTCTTTTCTTGCAGTTGTTTCTTCTACAGCTTTGTTAGACAAAGTAGTAACAGAAGTCAAAGTAGTTTTTGCAGCATCATAATTTCTGAACAATGCAAATTTTGCATTTTGCTCTTCAACTTGAGCAAGACCAGATTTCTGTGCATCAACAGCAGCTTGGAAAGAAGCGGCAACATAACGATCGGCACCTGCTTTTTTAGCAGCTTCGATAGCAACGTTTGCAGCATCGATGTCAGCTTGAGGAACTTTAGCACAACTTGCTAATGTAACAACGAGAATACTTAAGGTAACCAGTTTTAATAATCCTTTTTTCATAACTTTGAAAAATAAATGTAATTAATGTAAATCAATGTTTCTGTTCAAACAATTTTAACTTTTAGACGCAAAGGTTTCTTAAAGTCACCGGAAAAATATATTTTTTTTTTCAATTTCACAAATTATCTTTGCAATTCATTAACTTAGAATACTTTACGAACATTAAAAAATGATTAATAAATTGTCTGTGAATGATCTTCCCGACATTGAGATCATAAAAAAGATCAAACACGAACACAACACAAATCTCTTTGGGATACTGTATATCAGGTATTCTACGAAAGTATTTGAGAAATGTAACTCTCTTTTAAAGGATCCTGTGCTTGCTCAGGAGTTTGTCCAGGATATCTTTTGCAAGGTTTTTGAAAAACTATCTGATTTCAGGGGTGAATCCAATTTCTCCACCTGGCTTTATTCCATCACCTATAATCATTGTATAGAATACCTGCGTGTCAAGAAGAAGATGAACTATCCTGACTGGAACAGTTCCCACGAATTACCGGACGTAATTGATGAAATTGATGATAAGGAGGTGAACAGTGACAGGCTGATGCAAATCATGGACCAGATACACCCGGAGGAGAAGGCATTACTGACCATGCATTATATAGACAATTTCCCAATTGCCTACATTCAAACCGCGCTGAAAATAAGTGAAAGTGCCACAAAAATGAGGCTAAAGCGGGCACGGGAGCGGGTGGCTTACCTCTATTCCCAAAAGTACAAGTAACAATTTTTAATTCAATACCTTGTGACTTTTCCCCGAATATTCGTCAAAACAGCAGTGAAACATTCACCGGTTTAATACAAATGAAAGAGCTCATTCAAAAATATATTTTCCGTTTCGATAGTAATTCTCCTGGCGCCAAAGTATTAAATTGCTTTCGGCATCACTTTTCTGAGGCGACTAATATAGATTGGTCCAAAGAGAAAGATGGCGTTTATGAGGCTATATTCAGGGTGAATGGAATTGAGCAGATTGCCTGGTTTGAAAAGTCCGGTTCATGGTTAAAAACCGAAACAAATTATACCCTTGGGATGCTGGACGGAAATATTCGCCAAAAATTGGAACTGTATGGTCAGATTATGAGCTCTATTTTTATTGAAAGGGCTAATGGAGACAGCGAATATGAATTCATTATCCGCGATAATTTTCAGGTTCGGCATGTTTTTCACACCGATAACCTGGGAAACGTGCGGGATCGGCAGAATTTCGATGAGAACGAATTAAGATAGCGGAGAAAAATTATGAGTTATGAGTTATAAGTTATGAGTTATGAGTTATAAGTTATGAGTTATAAGTTATGAGTTATAAGTTATGAGCTTTGCGTGGCAAGGCTTTTTTGTTTTATATAAAATTAACCATTCTCTATAATTCTAATTATCAAAACACTACAATTAGACTGCCACACCAATCCATAACTCATAACTTATAACTCATAACTCATATCTCTTATTTGCTATTTTTGTCTGATAAATCCATCGATCAGATCTTCAATGAAACGGATATACCTGGCTTTCACACTACTGTTAATTAGCCTTTCAACCTATTCACAACTCAATACCGATCACTATTTTTACATAGCGCGAAGCAGGATCTATTTTGGCAATTATGTCAGCGCCATTGAAAACTTCAACATCGTAATCAAGTTAAGGCCCTACCTCCCTGAGCCATACTTTTACCGTGGAATGGCGAAACTTTACATCGACGATTTCAGGGGTTCAAAAGCTGATTTTGACAAGGCCATCGAAATTAAGCCCTATTACCCTGAAGCCTATATGTACCGGGGGATGGCCAATTATGAAATGAAAAATTTCAAGGAGGCTCTCAAGGATTATTCCAATGCCCTGGAATACAATCAGGAGGATCCCAATATTTACAACAACAGGGGGATCACAAAGATTGCCATGGAAGATTTTGATGGGGCCATTGCAGATTATACCCGATCCATTGAACTTAAGCCAAGCTCCGCCAATACATACCTAAACCGCAGTTCTGCAAAGCAAATGAAGGGTGACCTGGATGGCGCCATCAAAGATTGCGATGCTGCTGTCAGGATCAGGCCCCACTTTTCAAGCGCCTATTTGGTCAGGGGCATTGCAAAATTTGAGAAAAAGGATTTTGCCGGCGCTTTGAAGGATTATGATTTATGTATCCGGTTGGATCCAAAAACATCCCAGGCATATGTCAACCGGGGCATTGTCAAACATCAACTCAATGATTTAAAAGGAGCTATCCGTGACTATGACATGGCAATACAGTTGGATCCCAACATTTCGGCCGCATGGCTGAACAGGGGCATAGCCAAAGAATCCTTGAAAATTCCGGGCTCGGAAAAAGATCTGGCCATGGCAGCCGAACTCGATCCAAAATTTGCCTCCTTTAAAAAGCGGCTGGACGTGGAGGAAGAGAAGGAGAAACAGAGACGGCAATATGGATTTGTGCTACCAAACCCGGGCCAAAACCCCAACCAGATTCAGGCCAACCAACAAACCAACAACGCAACAGTTCAGGCAAAAGCACAGGCAAAAAACAATGCCGCTGCAGCGCCTAACAATCCTGTTTTAGCAGCGGTTGATACCACTGCCTACAAACAGGAGTCCAAGAGCGGACCGGTTACCCAAAATCGAAAAAGGAGAAATATTGTGGTCGCTGATGATGGGAAAATATCTGAGACAGATATCAAAGATGGCATGGTCCAAAATAAAAATGTCAAGATTGTCATGCAACCCGACTTTGTTATCTCAATCTTCAACAAAGATTCCGTTGATTACAACCGGTTGCAATATTACAACATGGAAATCGAGTCGCTCAATACAAAGAACAACAACGACCCGTTCTTAATAATCTCCAACAAACCATTTGCCTATCAATCCATTCATAAAGAATCATTTAAGAATTTAATTGAAATCTGGAACAACGATATCGCAAACGACAAAAAAAATTCCATTGCCTATCTCAACAGGGGGATCATATTGGAACAATCTGAAAATTTCAACGGGGCCATCCGCGATTTTTCGAAGGCAGTCGATTCGGATAACCGGAACCTGCTTGCCTACTTTTGCCGCGCCAATTCAAGGGCGAAAATGGTCGATGCGATTCGTGCCGAGGGATCTCTTCCAGAACCGGAAATTCTCAACATGAGCGGGGGAAAAACTACCATTGAGAACAAAACCGGCGAGGTAAAAATCCTTGATTATGAAGATATTATAAATGATTACGAATCCATCTTGTACATGAATCCCAATTTTATATTTGCCTGGTTCAACATGGCCAACACAAAGGTGAAAAAACGGGATTACCTGAATGCAATCAACGACTATACAAAAGCCATCTCAATGGAACCCGATTTTAGCGAAGCCTATTTCAACCGTGGACTTACCCGCATCTATCTCAATGATCTTGAAGGCGGGGCATTGGACCTTAGCAGGGCAGGCGAATTAGGTCTTACAGAGGCTTACAACGTGATAAAACGCTATTGTAATTGATTGGAATATGTCAAATCAACCCTTAGCCGAAAGACTCAGGCCGGTCACCATTGACGGCTTCATCGGGCAAAAACACCTGGTAGGGGAAGATGCTGTTATCCGAAAGATGCTTGCTTCAGGACGTCTCTCCTCATTCATTCTTTGGGGACCTCCCGGAGTTGGCAAGACAACGCTGGCAAAGATCATTGCCAATACCATGAATCGCCCCTTTTACATCCTGAGCGCCATCAATTCAGGAGTTAAAGATATCCGCGATGTCATTGAGAAAGCGAAAAACAATCAGTTTTTCAGCGCCAAAAATCCCATACTTTTTATCGATGAAATTCATCGTTTCAGCAAGGCGCAGCAGGATTCGCTATTGGCAGCAGTCGAACAGGGCGTTATCACATTAATAGGAGCTACCACAGAAAATCCATCTTTCGAGGTGATTTCCCCCCTCCTCTCCCGCTGTCAGGTCTATGTGCTAAAATCGCTGGAAAAGGAAGACCTGCTGATATTGCTCGACAGGGCCATCCATACCGACATTGAACTTTCTAAAAAAGACATTATTATTGAGGAGAACGAAGCGCTGCTTAGGTTTTCGGGCGGTGATGCAAGAAAGCTGCTAAACGTCCTGGAGTTGGTGCTGAATGCCACTGAAGAAGGGCAAATCGTTGTTACCAATGACATGGTCACCGAACGATTGCAGGAAAATCTCGCGCTCTACGACAAAAATGGCGAGATGCATTACGACATTATCTCCGCATTTATCAAGAGCATCCGTGGTGGTGATCCGGATGCGGCGGTATATTATCTTGCCAGGATGCTGGAAGGCGGGGAGGATGTGAAATTTATTGCCAGAAGGTTACTGATCCTATCGGCCGAAGATGTCGGATTGGCAAATCCAAACGCTTTGCTTTTAGCCCAAAGCACTTTCGATGCGGTTCATAAAATTGGCATGCCCGAATCGAGGATCATCCTTTCGGAATGCACCATCTACCTGGCCACTTCACCCAAAAGCAATTCTGCCTATTCGGCCATTGATGAGGCATTGGCAGAGGTAAAACTTACAGGACACCTTCCGGTGCCTTTGCACCTGCGCAACGCCCCGACCAAACTGATGAAAGATTTGGGATATGGCAAAGAATACAAGTACGCCCACTCCTATGAAGGCAATTTTGTTGATCAGGATTTTCTTCCGGAGAAAATAAAGGAGAAACGATTTTACAAGCCACAACAAAACCCTACAGAAGAAAAGATTCTGGAAAGACTACGGCTCTGGTGGAAAACACGATTCAGCTAGTCATACAATAGAAAATCAGATAGTTGACTGCCTTTCATATAACTTAACAAAATTTAACTAATTTATTAGTACTACAACTAATAATTTAGTTGTATATTTGTTTTGTATGAATCGTTTTGCGCAAGACATCTAAAATTTGAAGTAATGGAAACAAAAAAATTATTCCTCGGAACCCACAACCTCAGGGTTTAGCCTTTTTTTAATTTTTAAAACTAATTTTTTAGTTTTTTAACGAAAGAAATAGTTATATAATTTTGATTCTACCATTCCATGTTTTAACTTTGTTTACAGGTCAATTTATCTGTTAATAAATCGTATTACAACCACAATGAAAGAACTTACCCGCGCAGAAGAGCAATTGATGCAAATACTCTGGAAAATAAAAAAAGGGTTTATCAAAGACCTGATTGACAAAGTTCCAGAGCCAAAACCTGCATACAATACGGTTTCAACTTTCATTCGGATCATGGAAAAAAAGGGATTTGTAGGTCATACTGCATATGGGAAAACGCACGAGTATTATCCTTTGATCTCTAAGAAAGAGTACACCAAACTTTTCATGAAAGGATTGCTTAAAAATTATTTCAGTAACTCATTTCAGGAGATGGTCTCTTTTTTTGCCAAAGAGGATAAGATGAGCATCAATGAGCTTGAAAAGCTATTACAGGAGGTTAAAAAAGATTTGGAAAGAGAAAAAAAGTAAAGCCATGAGCACAACAGTTATCAATTTTGTATTTGAATCAGGTATTAGCCTGATCATCTTCACATTGGTTTACATGGTGTTCCTCCGCAAGGAGACGTTCTTCGTACTCAACCGGCTCTATTTAATGGCAGCGGTTATATTCTCAATTTTACTTCCTTTCATTCATTTTCAAGCGAGTAGCACATTGCAATCCGTCATGTTGGGCGAAGTCACTGTCACGGCCTTGAGATATCAGAACCTTCTGGAAACTGTTACCGTTTATGGGACCAGACTTTCCGGTGCATTTGAGCAAACAATCCGGTCAATCGGGTTGATCAAGTTTATCTACCTGTCGGGGACAGTATTTTTTTCCCTGCTGTTTTTATACCGGTTATTGCAGATTACTTCCTTGATAATGTACAACGAAAGTGAACGAAAAGACGGGATCCGGATTGTTAAGATCGATCGTGATACTACCCCATTTTCCTTTTTCAATTTCGTGTTTATCAACAGGAATTATTTGGATAGTCCCGGATTGAAAGAGATGGTTGCCCACGAAACCGAACATGTCAGACAAAAGCACTCCTTCGATGTAATGATTATAGAGTTATTAACTATTTCACAATGGTTCAATCCGTTTATCTGGCTTTTACAAAGGTCTATCAGGGAGAACCATGAATTCCTTGCCGACCACGGCGTCTTAAAACCTGGTGTCAGCTCAGCCGCCTACCGATTGTTGCTGTTGGGCAGTTCTTTTGAGCAGCAACCAGTGATTGCTAACAATTTCAATTATTCCTTAACAAAAATCCGTATCAAAATGATCACTCAAATAAAATCATCCAAAACAGCAGCCTTGAAACTTTCAATGGGACTGTTGGTAACCGCCACATTGCTTATGAGTTTTGCCTTCGATAATGAGAAATACACCTTTCGGGACAACAACCCATCCAATCAATCGGATGTAGCGGTAGGAACCAGTCAACAAAAGGAATCACAAACAAAAGATAAAGTTTATAAGGTTGTAGATCAGATGCCCGAATTCCCGGGTGGAAATCAGGCATTAATGACATTTATCGGCAAAGAGGTCAAATATCCCGCTGATGCAGTGAAAGCTGGAATTCAAGGCAAAGTGTATGTTACGTTTGTTGTTGACAAAGATGGAAAAGTAATGACCCCAAATGTTATCAAAAGCGCCAACCCCAGCCTCGACAAGGAGGCGCTCCGGGTTATTGGCAAAATGCCCACGTGGATTCCGGGTAAACAGGGCGGCAAAAATGTTGCCGTTGAGTTCACACTTCCAATCAATTTCGCATTGAAATAATCCTGATTCCTATATTCCGTTCCTGAATTAACCATTTCGGGAACGGAATATTTTTAAACGAAAATTTTAACATAACATTGTGTTTGGTTTAACACAATTTAACTATCACCATAGTTGTACGACTAACTAAATAGTTGTATATTTGATATGGCTTTACCTACCACCTTATAAAACGATCATAATACTTGATATTGATCGCTATTTCTGCAAAAGAATATAGAACGCCGTTTTGAAATTAAGAGAAGTAAATCGCAATAAGGGAACTTAACCAATTCGTTTACCATGATTAATATATTGAAGATATCGGTACTGCTCTTTCTACCATTTTATTCATTTGCACAGAAAATCGATCAGCTGAATCAAAACAGCCAGAACAGCAAAGAATTGCAAATAATTGATTCATTACTGTTAAAGAACTCATCCGACCCCAATCTTTATCTCAAACAGGGCATTGTTCATGAAAAAAGATTTGAGTATGCAAAAGCTTTAAAGTCTTTTGAAAAAGCTTATCAGTTAGACTCTGCACAAACAGCCATTCTGAACGAACTGTCCGAAACAAATAGCAATCTAGGCAACTATCGTCAGGCCCTGCCCTACTATAAAAAGATATTCGATCTCGACACTTTAAATACTGTCAATGCGATCAGGCTCTCCAGGGCATTTTTCAATATCAGAAATTATCAGGAGCCTTTTTTAATTCTTTTCAACGCCTATCAACGCGACAGCAGCAATGTTTATGTAAACAAACTTCTCGCCTTTTCGGCCATGCGAACCGGAAACGACAGCCTGGCCATTGAACTCTATAAAAGGGTTATCCCTCAAAATCCCACGGATTTAAATAACTACATCAACCTTGCCTCTCTGTACCAAATGCAGAATATGTATGATCAAGCTGTTGAAACACTTGAAAATGGAATATTGGCCTTCCCTGAAGAGACCCTTCTTCTCAACAGACTTGGAGACCTGCATTATTCCAAAAGAATCTATAAAAAAGCAATTGCACAATATGAAAAATTAATTGCAACAGGGGATTCCTTACCCGGCGTGATCAAAAATCTTGGGATCAGCCATTATTACGAAAAGGAGTTCAAAAAGGGGATCGAATTGCTTGAAAAGAGTCTGACGCTTGTTCCCAATGATCCGGTAGCCGGCCTTTTTATAGGGCTATGCTACAAAAACCTGAAAGATAACGATCAGAGCCTTGCTTATCTGAATTTTGCCGCCAAAATTGGGATACCTTCTTATATGTCGGATATATACAATCAATTGGGCAATATCTACACCGAAAAGAAGGCGTATGGAAAGTCTGTTGAGTTTCTTAAAAAAGCCTATCAACTGGATTCAACCAAAGTTGATATCCTATTTAAAATTGCCAACAATTATGATCTCTGGCTACCAAAAGACAAATCCCAGGCTATAAAGTACTACAATGCCTATTTAAAATCAGATAAAGAGAAAAATGATTACCATCGGCAGATGACCAAATATGCACTGGAACGCAAACAAAAAATACGTAAGTGAAATCAAGAAAGCAAAACACAGAATTAAAAACGACGATGTTAAAAGCGGCGAAAAAGGTACAGGAGGAGCGCAAAGCCCCCAACAGTAATGCAATCCTAATGAGTCTTAATTAGCTGATATCCTGAATGTCATATGGTGTCTCCTGATATACGTAATAGTTAAGCCAATTCATAAAAAGTAGGTTAGCATGACCTCTCCAACTTAAAATTGGTCGGGACTCAGGATTGTTGTGAGGGTAATAATTGATCGGAATCTCAATCGGCAATCCCTTTTCTACATCACGCTTATACTCTCTTTCGAGCGTTCTGAGGGAATATTCTGGATGCCCGGTCACGAAGATCTGTTTTCCATTTTCAGCCATGGCCATGTAGACCCCTGCCTGATCCGACACTGAAAGTATCTTTACACCTGGAACAGAGGCAAAATCTTTCGCTTTCAATTCTGTATGTCTAGAGTGAGGTGCCCTGTAAATATCGTCAAAACCTCTGAATAGCGGAAGTTTCTTGTCAGTAACTGTATGGTCAAATACACCAAACATCTTCTTTCGCAAAGGGTATTTTGGTATTCCGTAATGGTGGTAGAGTCCGGCCTGAGAGGCCCAGCAGATAAACATGGTGGAAGTGACATTCAGATGTGCCCAATCGAAAATTTCACGGATTTCATCCCAATAGTCCACCTCTTCAAAAGGTAGATGTTCGACGGGAGCCCCCGTGATGATCATTCCATCAAACTTTTTCTTTTTGATCTGATCGAAAGTCAGATAGAATGACTTCAGGTGATCTTTTGAAGTGTTTTTGGGTGTATGCCCTTCAATCTGCAGAAAATCAATCTCGATCTGAAGCGGAGTGTTGGAAAGCAACCGAAGCAGGTCTGTTTCGGTTGCAATCTTCAATGGCATCAAATTAAGAATCACAATCTTTAAAGGACGGATATCCTGGTGCTCGGCCCTTGTCTGGTCGATAACAAAAATATTTTCTTCTCTCAACAAATCGATGGCAGGTAGTCCATCCGGCAGATTTAAAGGCATAACTCAAAAATTTATGATATCAATAATTCAAAAATAGATTAAATCTTTGCCAAAGCTTGTTCAAAATCGGCAATAATGTCATCGATGTGTTCGATTCCTACAGAAACTCGCAATTGCGATGGAAGGACTCCGGCTTGCAGCTGCTCCTTTTCGTTTAACTGGGAATGCGTTGTTGCTGAAGGCTGGATAATCAGGGTACGCACATCACCAACATTGGCAAGATGGCTGACAAGCTCAAGATTGTTTACAAGCTGGATGGCATTCTCCTTGCTCCCTTTCAGCACAAATGAAAGCACGGCGCCGGCGCCTTTTTTGAGATATTTGCTGGCAAGCGCATGGTTTTCGTCAGATTTCAAACCGGGATAGATCACTGAGGCAACTTTGGGATGATTCTGTAACCACAAAGCCAGTTTCTCCGTGTTCTGAACATGACGTTCGACCCTTAAAGAGAGTGTTTCCAAACCCTGGATCAATTGGAAAGAGTTAAAAGGGGAGATCGCAGGGCCGAAGTCGCGAAGACCTTCCACCCTGGCCCTGATGATGAAAGCAATATTTCCGAAAGGACCATCACTTCCAAATACATCCCAGAATACCAATCCATGATATCCCTCTGAAGGCTCAGTGAATCCAGGATACTTGCCATTTCCCCAGTTAAAATTGCCGCCATCCACGATGACTCCGCCAATAGAGGTACCATGACCGCCAATCCATTTTGTAGCAGATTCAACCACAACATTGGCGCCATGCTCTAACGGACGGAAGAGTGCGCCTCCACATGCAAAAGTATTGTCAACGATTAGTGGCAGATCATGTTTTTTGGCCAGTTCTGCAAATTTTTCAAAATCCGGAATGTTAAAACTTGGATTACCTATTGTTTCAAGATAGATGGCTTTTGTCTTATCATCAATCAGCTTTTCGAAATTTGCCGGGTTCAAATCTTCAGAAAACCTGGCCTGAATGCCAATGTTCTTGAAAGTAACTTTGAACTGGTTGTGCGAACCGCCGTAAAGATAGGGCGATGTGACAAAATTGTCGCCGGCCCCGGCAATGTTTGTGATGGCAATAAATTGCGCGGCATGGCCCGAACTTACCGCCAAAGCTGCCACTCCCCCCTCAAGGGCGGCGATCCTTTTTTCAAAGACATCGGTAGTCGGGTTCATCAGCCGGGTGTAGATGTTTCCAAATTCCTTCAACCCAAAAAGGTTGGCGGCATGTTCCGAGTTTTTAAAAACATAGGAGGTGGTTTGATAGATTGGAACCGCTCTTGACAAAGTGTCCTGGTCGGGTGTATGACCGGCGTGAACCTGTAATGTTTCGAATTTTTGTTTTTGAGTACTCATGGTAATTGATTTTTAAATGATTATTGATTTTAATATTTGTTTTTACTTTTCAAAAAATTCACGGTGAATTGCTTTTACAGCGGCTGTCCTGTCGGATAATTGAACGAGGTAGTAACTTACGATGGGAGAAGCGCCCGAACAGCTCATGACCACATTGATACTATCTGAGGCTAGGGCCGTAAATATTCTTGCCGCGATACCATAATTGTCTGTAATACCATGACCAACCGCAGCCACAATGGCAATGTCGTCCTCAATCTGGAGTTTGCCAACCGCCGAGAGTTCAATCGCGCTCACAACAGCAAATGCATTTTGCAGATCATTTTTAGCAAGAAGAATGTTGATGGAGATCTGTGATGTCAAAACAGAACTGATGTTGATACCCGCCAGGTGGAGCGCTGTGGTAACCTTCGCCAAAATACCCGGTTTGAGACCTACGCCCGGGCCCTTTAATTTAAGCAATCCAAAATCGTCACTGTAGGTCACACTTTTGATCACGCCTGTTAAAACTGACTTCTCTCGACTGATGATCGTTAGGGGTGTTGCGACATCCAGGGTTCCGTAAATATTGAATATGCGAATTGCAATATGGGGGTCTGTCAGGGGTTCGACCGTTCTGGGATGCAAAATTTTGGCCCCGAAGTAGGCAAGCTCCGCAGCCTCGTTGTACGACAGCTTTTCGATCAGCACGGGGTTGCTTACCAGTTTTGGATCTGAACTCAGAAAACCATTTACATCCTTCCATATGTCCAAAGAGGAGGCCCCTACGCATCTTGCCAGGGCAGCAGCGGCATAATCACTACCTCCCCTGCCAAACAGAGTGGTTTTTTGGTCCTGGGATATTCCGTAAAAACCCGGGACTACAAAGATCACCTCTTCACTGAGCGATTCACGCACCTTGTTTGTTGAAAGATGAAAATCAGCAGATGCATTTCCATATTCACCATCCGTTATCAATCCAATGGTTTCAGGAAATGCGACCTTTGATTCCAAATTTTGGGCATTCAATATCCCATTCAGGAAAATTGCCGACAATCTCTCGCCATATGAAAGGACATGGTCCTCGAGCGCCTTTGAGGCATCACCGGTCAAAGCAATCCCGATTAGGTAGTTTTTCAATTCATCCAACTGATCCTGTATCAATTTTACCGTATCTGACAGAAGATCAGTATCCCGGATAAAATAGTTCAATGAATCGATTTTAAGATTGTAAAGGTATTGGACACTCCTTTCAGCCACTCCTTCATCGTGACGGGCTTTTTCCAGTGCATCCACCAGATAATTGGTCACTCCATAAAAGGCGGAAACCACCACGATCAATGGTTGATCATAATTTTTTACTACTTGGACAATGCGGTGAATCTCTTCATTGCTTCTAAGATTTGATCCACCGAATTTCACTACAATTTTCGGCATCGTATAAATTTTTAAGATGTAAAACTTGCGGAATTTGTCTTTTCAGACGGGGATTGGAAAGCCTTCAAACAGGATAAAGCCCGAGAGAAGGCTATTGCATAAACATAGACATGGTGCGCATAGAAGAGAGAATACCGCTGCAATCACAACATGGCTGTTGGGTCTTTGTGGCATTTTGAACATCTGTATAAAGCAAACCAATCATCTTGCGCGAATAATATTTACTGGCTGCAAACATAAGCACTCCAAATTACAATTCCAAATGTTTTTGAATCATTCTAAATAATTTTTTGTTCAGAAGCTGTTTAAATTTCTTACACAGAGATTTATAACTCCATAATTAAACTAAAAATGGCTTTGAAATTCTAGCTATAGTTAAAATACACTTGAGGAAACAACGAGTTACACAACTTGTCCCGATACTTCGGGAGAGAGAAAAATCGCAAGCGATTTTTCAACTCTTTGCAATATTTTTAAACATTCTCTAAATTTAAGAACTGATCAAAATAGTAACATTTCAACAAACAATACTTTTTGGAAAATTGTATTTGTTTAGCTTTGCATGCAAAATTTAATTATTTCCCCATGAAGAAATTTTTTAGCCTGGCAATTTTCTCCCTGTTTAGCATCGGATTCTGGTCATGCCAGGCCGAGATCAGACGACCTGATGTTCAGATTATTCCAATGCCCGCCTCCCTGACAAACATGGAGGGAACATTTTCCATTGGATCCAAGACAAAGATTCTGATCAACAGTGAAAATAAAGAGATGCAGAAAGTGACATCTTACCTTACTGGTCATTTGGAAGGTTTATACCAAATTAAAAGCAAAATAACTTTTTCAGGCGCGCTTGAAAAGAAAGCCATATTCATCAAATTAAATACTGGACTTTCCATCCCGAAAGAGGGTTATCACCTGGTAGTTTCATCCAAAGGAATCGTGCTCGAATCCCCTTCTCCCAATGGCCTGTTCTATGGCATTCAAACACTCCTGCAACTGATGCCGCCCATCCAGCAAAAACTATCTGAAGTTGTTTTACCGGCTGTTGAAATCAAAGATTCCCCAAGATTTGCCTGGAGAGGTTTGCATTTGGATGTTGGCCGCCATTTCATGCCCAAAGAGTTTATTTTGAAGTATCTTGATTACATGGCATTTCATAAGTTAAATACTTTTCACTGGCATCTTACCGAAGATCAGGGCTGGAGAATTGAAATCAAAAAATACCCAAGACTTACAGAAGTAGGATCAATTCGGAAAGAGACTTTGGTTGGCCATTACGGAAGCAAGAACTATGATGGTACCCCGGTGGGCGGATTTTATACGCAGGACGACATCAAAGAGATCGTGGCCTATGCTGCGGAACGGTTTATTACGGTAGTCCCTGAAATTGAAATGCCCGGTCATGCCCTGGCGGCATTGGCAGCATACCCAGAATTGGGCTGTACGGGAGGCCCTTATGAAGTAGGCACTACCTGGGGAGTATTTGAAGACGTCTATTGCGCAGGAAATGCCAAGACAGATACTTTTCTGATGGATGTTTTAAAAGAGGTAATCCCCCTTTTCCCGGGCGAATATTTTCACATTGGAGGTGACGAATGTCCCAAAACACGCTGGCAAAAATGTCCTTTGTGCAAGGAAAGAATGAAAGCCGAAGGACTAAGAACAGAAAATGAACTACAAAGCTTCTTCGTTCAACGAATTGAGAAATTTTTAAATGAGAACGGGAAAAAATTGATTGGCTGGGATGAAATACTTGAAGGAGGCCTGGCCCCAAATGCAGCTGTTATGTCGTGGCGTGGGGAAAAAGGTGGAATTGCTGCTGCCAAAGAGCATCATTTTGTGGTCATGACGCCAGGTGAATACTGCTATCTGGACCACTACCAGGCAGATCCAAAAAATGAACCATTGGCAATTGGTGGATTTCTTCCGCTTAAGAAAATATATAGTTATGAACCTGTTCCCGCCTCCCTTTCTGATGAGGAATCCAAATATGTGATGGGCGCCCAGGGCAATGTTTGGACCGAGTACATGAAAACACCGCAACAGGTCGAATACATGGTCTATCCGCGCGCTGCTGCCTTGGCAGAGGTGGTTTGGTCGCCCAAAGGGCCTAAAGATTTCGAAAATTTCAAGAACCGCCTGACGAGGCTTACCAAATTTTACGATTTACTGGGTATAAACTACTGCAAAGCAGAATTCAAGCAATAAAAAAAAGCCGGCAAAACCGGCTTTTTTTTATATATCTTTTGGATGATTATTTTACGCTGATCACCAAAACTTTTGACAAGCTCCAGAATTCTGCCTGGTTGAGAATTACCAGATTGTCAGCCGATTTTTCACCTTCAATTTTGTATGAACTGGCAGGATGTGTACTGATCACTGTCGCTTTCTTCTTCATGATTGGAATAGAGGTAACTTTGGTAATATCAACCTGTGTCATCAGCGACTTGTCGATATTGCTGTTGACATCTTTCGCTGTTCCAAGGAATCCCTCTTTTTTAATGATGTTCTTTTCCTTTAGTTCCTTGATAGTACCAATGATGAAATAGGCAGTGTTTAACTCGGCTGTCTTCTCTTCAATCACCTTTTGTTTGTCCTTGTTCTCGCTGCTGAGATTGGAAACATTGGTATTCAAAGTTGTTACCTGCGTATTCAGATTTTCAACCTTGATGTTCATTTTGCTAAGTTCCTCTTTCAAACTGGCAATCTGTCCATCCTTTTCAGTAATTTGATTGTTAAGGTTTTTGATCATCAGTTCAAGTTCAGCGACATGCTTGCCGGATTTCTTCAGCTTTGCGGAGAGATCAGCCACCAAAAGCCTGTTTTTCTGCAACAAAGAGTAGATGTAATTGATATCGCTTTGAATTTGCTCTTTGCGGTCACCTTTTACTTCAAAACCACCTTTGGCGGTCTTATCAATAATCTGCTCCTTTTGTTTAATAGAATCAAGATTTGATTGAATCGAATTGAAAGCGTCAACAAATTCTACCAGGTTGGCATCTTTTGAAGTTCCTGCCATCATCAAGCTGTCATTTTTAGCTTTTAGTCTTGCAATCTCCTTGCGATTACAACTGGTTGTACCAATAACAACACCAATAAGTAACAAATAAATAACTTTTCTCATTTCTGCTTTTTTTAAAATTATATAATTCCCTCTTTAATCATAAAACCCAACAAAACTGACACAATTTTGGACGAGGATTGTTACATAACTATTATAATTTATTGCATAGTTCACACATTCCCACTGTTTCAAAAAAGCACAGTGCAAAATTACGAATAAATATGCAAGATTCCATTACTTTCTAAACGAATATAGGAAAACGTTCAACCAAACCTATTGGATTTGCCATGAAGCTGGAACAAATTTTTTACTCGGAGGTTGATTCGTGGGAAAGCATCTGTTTAATTTCATTGAAAATGACAGAGGTCTTTCTTACAGATACCGGAATTTTTGTTCCACTCTTCAGTAGGACATAGCTCTCTCCCGATTTGACAAATTTACGGATGTAGTAAATGTTGACCAGGTATGATTTATGGGTCCTGTAAAATTGATTCTGTGGCAAATAGGATTCCAGTTCCTTGAGTGATTTTGATACGACAAACTCCCTTTTGGCATGGGTAAAGATGGTCGCATATGACTGATCGGCAGTTATATACTCAATATTTTTTGTGTTTTCCATAACAAAACCACTCTCCACATCAAATATGAGATTCTTACCCGGTACCTCAGCGGTGCCTAAAATGTTGATCCTGTCTTCCAACTCAAGCTGTTGTTGCTCCAGCCGGATCATTTTCTCAACTTTCTTAACAACATTCTGTAACTCTACGAAATTAACCGGTTTCAAAAGATAGCCTGCGACAGATTTGTTGATTGCATCTATGGCGTACTGGTCATGCCCTGTAACAAACACTATTTTTGTTTTTTGGGATAGCTGGTGGTTGAAAATATCCATCCCGCTTCCATCCGGCATCTCAATATCAAGAAAGACCAAATCAGGACTTGTTCGTTTGATCAATTCGATGCCATCCGCCAAGTTCATGGCCTTTCCAACAACTTTTAGCTGAATGGAGGTAAAATTATCAAGCAGATATGATAAGAGGTTCAGGGCTAGTAATTCATCATCAATAACAACAACTGAAAGCATAACGATTAAGGGTTAAGGTTATGAACCGTGTTAAAAAAGAACGAAATTTCACAAGGTTGGTTAACAAAGATGAGAAATAATTGTTATGATACCAAGTTTCTGAAAAAAAATCGAATTTTCAGACAGCCTGTAAGGTGTCTTTAACATCCTAAAACAGAAAACGACATCGAAGGATGCCGTTTTCTAAATATCTCAACTTAAACAGTAAATCACTGCAATCAACGTCATTTCTGGTACATCAGCCTCCTTCGTTCTTTCAGCTCCTCATTGGAGATATAATCGTCGTACTCAGTAATTTTGTCTATGATTCCATTGGGAGTCAATTCAATAACCCTGTTAGCCACCGTCTGAATAAACTCATGGTCATGTGAGGCCATCAAGATGTTTCCTTTGAAGGTAATAAGATTGTTGTTAAACGCCTGAATCGATTCAAGGTCAAGGTGATTGGTAGGATTGTCGAAAATCAGGACGTTGGCGTTTTTTAACATCATTCTGGAAATCATGCACCGCATCTTCTCCCCTCCTGATAGAACATGTGTCTTTTTATAGACCTCCTCGCCAGAGAAAAGCATTTTACCAAGATAACCGCGAAGATAAATTTCACTTGAATCGTCTGAGAATTGCATCAACCAGTCCACCAGGCTCAAGTCGTTGGTGAAAAAATTGGGGTGATCGAGCGGCAAATAGGAGTGCGTAATGGTCTGCCCCCAGTGATAGGTGCCTGAATCGGGTTGGTCATAACCATTGATGATCTCGAAGAAGGCCGTCATGGCCCTTGGATCTTTGGATAAGAAGACAATCTTGTCATCTTTCTCAACATTGAACTCAAGATCCTTGAACAAGACTTCACCGTTTATACTTTTAGATAATCCTTTGATCTCCAATATTTTGTTTCCGGTTTCCCTATCCGGAAGGAAGATGATGCCCGGGTATTTTCTAGTGGATGGTTGAATCTCGTCAACATTGAGCTTTTCAAGCATTTTCTTGCGGCTGGTAGTCTGTTTCGATTTGGCCACATTGGCGCTGAAGCGGGAGATGAACTCCATCAACTCCTTACGTTTTTCATCAGCCTTTTTGTTTTGGGCCTGCTGCTGGCGCAGGGCCAGCTGACTGGATTGATACCAGAAGCTATAATTTCCGGCAAAAAGCTGAACTTTTCCAAAATCAATGTCCACCGTATGGGTGCAGACAGAATCCAGGAAGTGCCTGTCGTGCGATACGATCAGTACGGTATTGTCATAGTTGGCAAGATAATTCTCAAGCCACATTACAGTCTCAAGGTCAAGATCATTGGTTGGCTCATCCAGTAACAGATTATCAGGTTTTCCGAACAGTGCCTGTGCCAGTAAAACGCGGACCTTCTCTTTTCCGCTCAGATCTTTCATCAACCGATGGTGAAACTCCTCCTTAATACCCAGTCCACTCAAGAGGGCTGCGGCATCACTCTCCGCATTCCAACCGTCAATTTCAGCAAACCGTTCTTCAAGTTCGGCGGCCCTTAACCCATCGGCCTCGGTGAAATCACTCTTTGAATAAAGAACATTTTTCTCGTTGAGGATGCGCCAAAGTTCTTCAAAACCCATCATTACGGCATCGATCACCGGATGTTCCTCGTAACCATAGTGGTCCTGTTTCAATACCGAAAGGCGCTCGCCAACACCAAGAAGGACTTCCCCCTTTGTCGATGCAAGGTCACCGGCAATAATTTTAAGCAGAGTGGATTTTCCGGCTCCATTGGCGCCGATTACCCCGTAACAGTTACCGGGCAAGAACTTTAAACTCACATCCTGAAAAAGTGGTTTTTTGCCAAACTGGATGGAAAGATTTGAAACTGAGATCATTTTTGTTCGATATTATTTACGCTAAAAACTGAAAAATTACGGACTGCAAAAGTACATATTAAAAACTGAAAATTTATTGATCTATGTCTCTATTGAAAAGGTGAATTTATGGAATGGAAATTCAATTGACAGTTGCGCTCCAACCATTGGCAGGAATTCATAAACTTTTGTAAATTTGTCGTCGCAAAAACCATCAAAACATATGGATTTTAAAGATCTGGCCCAAAGGAGATATTCTGTCAGGAGCTATCAATCAACGCCCGTGGATCGCGAACAACTATTAAAAGTGATCGGGGCTGCCCTGCTGGCCCCATCCGCGGTAAATTTTCAGCCTTGGAAATTTGTTGTCGTGACGGATCCGGAGCTACTTGCTAAACTTCACGAATGTTACCACCGCGAATGGTTTAAAACAGCGCCGGCCTGCATTGTGGCTATCGGTGATCATAATAAAGGATGGCACCGGCCTACCGATGATAAGGATTTTACGGATATTGATGTAGCCATTGCCGTTGATCATCTGATGCTGGCTGCCACAGAAATAGGTTTGGGAACTTGTTGGATCTGCCACTTCAATGCAGAAAAATGTTCAGAAATATTTGATCTTCCGGGTAATTTTGAGCCTATTGCCATGATCCCAATCGGCTATCCCAATTCTGATAACGCACCCGAAAAGAATCGGAAAACTTTGGGGCAGGCAGTGCTTTGGAACAAATTTGAAGCATAGGTCAACCCAGTATCTGATAGGCATCCTCATCCCTGGCAACAGGAAACTTCTCCCTAAACCTGTTTAACTCTTTCAATGACAGTGAACAGGTTACAGCATTCTCTGTACCATTAGGCAAATCACACATAATCAATCCCTTGGGATCAATAATCGTGCTTTCACCAATGTATACGATTCCCATTCCGTCAATACCGGTACGATTGACACATGCGACATAAAGTTGATTCTCAATCGCCCTTGCCCTGGTAAGTGTATTCCACACCAGATTTCTCTTCTCCGGCCAATTGGCAGTAAACAGGATCAGGTCAGCTTCCTTAATTGAACGGCACCAAACCGGAAAACGAATATCGTAGCAGATGAACAAGGCGATTCTCCAACCTTCATAATTGACAACTACCTTCTTGTTGCCGCAATCAAAATAGTGGTGTTCGTCGCCCATCGAAAAGAGGTGCTTTTTGTCGTAGCACTCTATTTGCCCAGTCGGCATCACAAAGAGAAAGCGATTGAACAATTGATCCTTCTCCCTGACAATCAAGCTTCCGGCAATGGCCGCGTGACATTTTTTTGCCCAAGAAAGCATCCAGTCAACACTTTCACCCTCCATCGTTTCGGCCAAATCACTGGCATTCATCGAAAAACCTGTGGTAAACATCTCGGGCAGAAGAATCAAATCTGTCTGGCCAATAAGCGGTTCCAGCATAAGATCCAGTTTAGCCCTGTTCAATTCCGGACTTTCCCAAACCACATCAAATTGAACCAACGATACCCTAAGCTGATCCATAGTTGAAAGTTTTAATATCTGATGTTAATCCAAATCGTTGCCATAATTCATCCCTTCAGGATTTTTACCAATGATGCCATGGTCTTTGTACCACTGTCTGATACGTTTCAAATCTGCCTGAAGATCTTCTGTCAACTCAATTTTTTCGGTGTATCCGATTTGTTTGCGTCCCCAGTCGAAAAATGCCAGGTAAACCGGAATATTTACGGTTCGCGCGATGGTATGGAAGCCACCCTTCCATTTGGCAACCGGCTTGCGTGTTCCTTCGGGCGCGATGGCCAAGTGCATTACTTCGCGTTTTTCAAACTCCGAAATGATCTGCTTGACAAGGCTTGCCCCCTTAGAACGGTCGACCGGAATGCCCCCCATCCAGCGAACAAAATAACCCAATGGCCAGAAGAAAAACTCCTTTTTAACCATGGTATTGGATCTTCCGCCAACAGCCCTGTAATAAATGAAGGAGATGATAAAGTCCCAGTTTGAGGTATGAGGCACCCCAAGCACAATGGCTTTTGGCTCAGGAATGATGCCGCCAATCGCTTTAAATCCCATCAAACGTAACAACAACTTGCAAATAATCCTGACCATGTTTTGAAATAATTGACAATGGAAAATTGAAAATTGAAAATTAGATCTGAACCGGAATCTTCAATAAACAATTCATACTTTTTAAAATTCAAGCAAGCAAAGTTAATCAAAAATAGCCTTTCTATGGAAAATGAAAAAATGACAAATGTATTCGTCCAGCCTTTGATTTTATTATAGTGCAACCATGCTTAACATTGTACTCCTTCTGATTTCTTGCTACTTTTACGGCGAAATCAAACCATCTGATGAAATCGCCATGATTTTTCAATAACCAATCGAGATGATAATTACCTTATGGCTATTCCATTTGGCAAATGAAAATCGAATTATTATCAAATGAATATTTATCCAGAAAACTTTGAAAGCAAAATTGGCTTCGACAAGATCAGGGAGTTGTTAAGCAGTCGCTGCCTGAGCGAGATGGGGAAAGAGCATGTGGCAGACTGCTGCTTCACTTCTGATGCTGATCTGATTGAGAAACAGCTGGATGAGACCGTCGAATTTCAGAAAATCATCCGGGATGAGCTCAATTTTCCGACAGGATATTTCATCGATATGCGTTCGGTCCTCCGGAAGTCGAAAATTCAGGGTACATTTCTGGAGGTTTTTGAACTCTTCGACCTCAAAAGATCGCTCGAAACCCTCCGTGCCATTGCCAATTTTTTCAAGGAGAAAGAGCAGGAGCAATTTCCGCGGATCTATCAGGTTGTGAGAGGGATCCAGATCTATCCGTTTCTTTATGACCGGATAGATCAGATCCTCACGAAATTGGGAACCATCAAGGACAATGCGTCACCGGAACTGGTGAAAATAAGACGGGAGATCCTATCTCTGCAGTCGGGTGTCTCAAAGATCATGGCAAAAATCCTCAAACATGCCCAGGCTGAAGGGTTGGTCGAAAAGGATGTGACGGTCTCGATCCGTGACGGAAGGTCCGTTATTCCGGTTTTGTCGAGCAACAAACGTAAAATGCGGGGAATAGTGCATGACGAATCTGCTACCGGACGTACCTCCTACATCGAACCGGAGGAGATTGTCGAAACCAACAACCGTATCCGGGAGCTTGAATCGGCTGAACGCCGGGAAATTGTGCGGATTCTCACAAAATTTACGGATGAGTTGAGACCTTACGCTGAAGACCTTGAAAGTTCGTATGAAATTCTTGGTATTCTCGACTTTATCCGCGCAAAGGGATTGTGGTCAAACGAGAGTAAGTCAGTCAAGCCGCTTCTCAAACAATATCCCGAACTGAACTGGATAGATGCCAGGCACCCACTGCTGGAACGAAATCTCGCCAGGGAAAAAAGAAAGATTGTACCCCTAAACATCAAGTTATCAAAGGATGACCGCATCCTGCTTATTTCGGGTCCCAATGCCGGTGGTAAATCGGTTTGCCTGAAGACCGTAGGCCTGTTACAATACAGCGTACAGTGCGGACTGCCCGTCCCGCTGCACCTGGATAGTGTCGTCGGCATCTTTGACAAAATTTTCATCGATATTGGCGACAACCAGTCGCTCGACAACGACCTGAGCACCTACAGTTCCCACCTGAGCGACATGAAGTTCTTTGTCAGAAACTGCAACCCAAAATCGCTGGTTTTGATTGATGAATTTGGTACCGGGACTGAGCCCATGCTGGGCGGCGCCATTGCCGAATCGATACTGAACCGGATCAACAACCTGCAAAGTTACGGGGTTATCACCACCCACTATACCAACCTGAAACATTTCGCCTCATCCGTACCCGGAATTGTCAATGGGGCGATGTTGTACGACTCCAACAAGATGGAGCCGTTGTTTCAACTACAGATTGGCAAACCAGGAAGCTCTTTTGCCTTCGAGATAGCCCGGAAAATCGGCCTGCCGGAGGATATCCTGCAGGAAGCGACAGACAAGATTGGGAAGGACCACATCGATTTCGACAAGCACCTCAGGGACATCGTAAGGGACAAGCGTTACTGGGAGCCCAA
>Ga0265297_10002130_pt1 | contig 41897 bp, 43 predicted proteins | sample Munlanlwell13791_FD_192502 | JGI IMG/M metagenome (GOLD analysis project Ga0265297, IMG submission 192502) | Leachate microbial communities from a municipal landfill in Southern Ontario, Canada - Leachate well 137-91 | ecosystem: Engineered > Solid waste > Landfill > Unclassified | place... | reverse complement strand
CACGCGGCGTCGCTCCTTCAGGCTTTCGCCCATTGAGGAAGATTCTTGACTGCAGCCTCCCGTAGGAGTCTGGGCAGTGTCTCAGTCCCAGTGAGTGGGGTCATGCTCTCGCACCCCATACCCGTCGATGCCTTGGTGAGCCATTACCTCACCAACTAGCTGATAGGCCATAGGTCCCTCCTCTAGCGCCGGAGCTTTAATTAAGAAACTTGAGTCTCTTAATACCATCGAGTATTACTCCGCCTTTCGGCGGGTTATTCTCGTCTAGAGGGTAGGTTACCAATGTGTTACTCTCCCGTTTGCCATGCCAGTATTGCTACTAGCATTCGACTTGCATGCCTTAGACACGCCGCCAGCGTTCATCCTGAGCCAGGATCAAACTCTCTGTTAAAGATAATTGATTGACTCTATGAAAACTTGCGTTTTCTTGTGTATGACCGTTTTTAGAAAACGGACAAAAAATATTCACGAATCGATGCCGATTAGCATCAAAACTTAACCATCACCATGATTGTGCTTATTAAGTTATTAAGGTCCGAAACAGACAGAAAAAAACAGAGATATCAAAACATATCTTGTTTTATCCAACTATTCTGTTTTATTTTTAATATGCTTATTTTACATCAGACAGCCGTGGCTGTCAAGGGGAGGACGTGGACTAAAATGTGGACAATGTAGACCTGGCCATTTTTTGACTTTTCCCTATTTTTCCGCTATAAATAATAGGCAGTTGATTATATAAGTAAGCTAAAGTAATGCGCATCAAATTTCATCGCACCGAACGCAAAGAAGTCCCGATTTTCAAGGCCAATGCCCAAATCAAGGCCCTTGAAGTATTTTTGATTGATGAAAATAATGATCCGATCGGCAAATTGTCTACCGAAGAAGCGCTGCGGCAGGCGGAGGAGGCTGGTTTGGACTTGGTTGAAGTTAATCCGAAGGCCGTACCGCCAGTAGTCAAGATAGTCAATCTGGGTCAGCTTAAATACGAGCGTGAAAAGCAGGCTCACAAACAGAAGATGCACCAGAAGAAGACTGAGACAAAGAATATCCGTCTGTCTTTTCGGATAAGTGAACATGATTTAGGCCTTCGCGTCTCTAGCGCGGAAAAATTTCTCGCTAAGGATAATAAAGTCAAGGTTGAGTTGATCTTGCGCGGTCGTGAACGGCAGTATCCGCAGAAGGCGGCTGAGCTCGTGAACAAGTTTACTGCCCGTCTGAAAAGCAATCAGGATCTAAATATCGAGGCCGAACAGCCCTTGACAAATCAGGGCGGAAGGTTTACCATTATATTGATCAATAAAAAGCCATAAGCCAAGTCTTAAGCTTTAAATCAGGTCTAAACCTGTTTTTTTAATCGGGAGAATATGCCTAAAATGAAGAGCCATCGCGCGACGGTTAAGCGTTTTAAGAAGACTGCTACCGGCAAGCTTGTCCAGCGGAAAGCTGGTCAAGATCATTTCAATTCTCGTGAATCCGGGAAAACTACTCGTTCGAAGCGCCGTGATATCGCGACGACGGGTACCCTGGAGAAAACGATCAAGATCCTCACCCCTTATAACTAAAATAATCATTTAATATGCCGAGAGTAAAACGTGGTACTACCCATGTTAAGAAGCGACGGAAACTGCTGAAGGATGTAAAGGGTTTTAAATGGGGCCGCAAGAAGCTGATTAAGTTGGCTAAGACTGCCCGGACTAAAGCCGGAGCGCATTCTTATGTCGATCGTCGCAAGAAGAAGAGGACGACTCGCGGTTTATGGCAGATCAAGATTAATGCCTTTGTACGCGAACATGACCTCTCCTACTCCCGCTTTATTGGTATTCTAAAAGCCAATAAAGTCGAAGTCGACCGGAAGATTCTGGCAGATATGGCGGTAAACAACAAGACGGAGCTAGCGGCCCTGATCGCTAAACTGCAAAAATAATATGTTATTCTGGATAAAAGTCGCTCAGGTAGTTGTGGCTTTACTGCTAATGCTGGCCATCCTCTTACAGAATCGCGGCGCCGGGCTCGGAGGGGTTTTCGGCGGGACCGGAGGCGTCTATCTGACAAAGCGTGGTTTGGAAAAGAAACTTTTTATCGCGACCGTCGTCTTGGCCACGATTTTCTTGCTTCTCTCTTTCGGGGTTTTTCTTATCTAAGACTTCCCTGTTATAAATAATTGTCGTTTCCCGTGGAACTTCTTAAATCTTCAATAAAATCCTGGTGGCAAAAGACTAGAGCTTTCGCTCTGTCATTTTTACGCTTGATCAGGAAGAAGCCTCTTGATCAGGAAGAGATCGATAAGAAACTGGTTTATTCATTGTCGACCCGTAAGGTGCCTAGTCGCGAACAGTTGCGACATTTAAAAAAATTTCTTAACCCACGCGAATTTTTTATCGTCAAGCTCTGCGCCCTCGTTGTTTTGGTCGGCGCTATTTATTTCGGTTTAATTTTTGTCCGAAATCATATTGAATCATCGCCGGCGGCCGGCGGAACTTATAGCGAGGGTTTGATTGGTTATCCCCGGAGCGTTAATCCTCTTTACGCCCTGAGCCGCGATGTCGACGCCGATTTGAGCCGCCTTGTATATTCAAGCCTCTTTCAACATGATGAGGCGGGACGCCTTGCCCCCGATCTAGCAGAAAGCCTGGAGATTTCTTCTGATCATAAGGAATATCTGATTCGGATAAAAGACGGTGTCCGTTTCCATAATGGCGAGCGCCTGACGGTTGATGATATCATCTTTACCGTGGAAACCATCCAGAATCCAGACTTCCACTCACCTCTGCGCAGCTCCCTATCGTTGGCGGTGGTCGAGAAGGTGGATGATTTGACGGTCAAATTCAAGTTGAATGAGCCCTTTTCGCCCTTTTTAGATTTTTTGACTTTTGGAATAATGCCCAAGAGGCTTTGGGAGAGTGTCACCCCTGACGGTGCCCTGCTTTCAGACTTGAATCTGAAGCCGATCGGCTCTGGCCCTTATCGTTTCAAATCTTTAGTCCGCAGTTCGGCCGGAGATATGAAAGAGTATAGCCTTGAGGCGAATCGCGATTATTATGGCGAAGTGCCTTATTTGACGAATTTTAATTTTAAGTTTTATCCCAATTACGAGGAAGCGATAAAGGCGCTTAATGCCAAGCAGGTATTGGGGATTAGTTATCTGCCGTTTGGTTGGCGGAGCGAGTTACTTGCTCAAAATTCCTTGAATTTTTTGGAGATGTCTCAACCGCGCCTCGTTTCCCTCTTTTTTAATCAAGCGAAGAACACCGCTCTTGCCAGTAAAGATAATCGGGTCGCTCTGGCTGCGGCAATTAACAAAGAAGAGCTGATTGCTAACGTATTTGGCGGTCTTTACCAGCCGGCGGACAGCCCGATCCTCCCCAGCAGCTGGGCTTATAGCGAGGTGATTACTCGGTATGGGTATGATCCGGAGTCAGCGCGTGGAAAATTATCGGTCGGACCATTTACTGCAGTTTTGACTGTTGTTGATACTGGGCTTAACACTGTGGTGGCGGCAGAGATCCAGCACTATCTAGAGGAGGCCGGCGCCCGAATAACTATCAAGGTGATTTCCGGAGAGCAAGCTGCGGATATTATTAAGAACCGTGATTTTGAGATGTTGCTTTACGGTCAGTCTCTGGGAGGCGATCCGGATGTCTATGCCTTCTGGCACTCCTCTCAAGCCGGCGCGTCTGGTCTCAATTTATCCAATTACAGCAGTGCTGAGGCAGACAAGATGCTAGTTGGCGCGCGTGCGACCACCAATGAAGCGGAACGTTTGGCGCGATATCAAAAATTTCAAGAGATAGTGACTGCTGATCTCCCCGCCATATTCTTATTCTCTCCGACATATACCTATGTTCAGGGCAATAAGCTGCAAGGCGTTTCCACTCACTCCCTTATTCGCCCCGCCGACCGTTTTAGTGGCGTTTCTCACTGGTATCTGAAAACCGACCGGCGGCTGTCTTGGTAAGCTTTTGCTTCCCTGCCTAATGCCGGTCCTTACTCTATATTAATTAGGGGATTATTCCCCAGCTCATCGGCCATGAAGTGCTAAGGTTTCCTGCAAGAGACTTTCTGCTCCATGTGCCTTAAAAAACCGTGTATGTTTAACACACCAACTCTCGCCGGGAGAGCAAAAAACCGCCGCTCTGCTGATTTTTCGGCCGAGCTCGGTTCTCTTGCCAAGCCGGCTTATTCCGGCCGTCGACATCGCTCGCGGCCGCAAGTTGCGGCCGTTAAGCCTAAGGCCGGCCACCAAGAATCTAACCTCAAGATCTATCCGCTCGGCGGGCAGGAAGAGGTGGGACGAAACTGTACCGTATTCGAGTATGATGATGATATTATCATCCTGGATATGGGCCTCCAGTTCTCCGACGAGGACATGCCTGGCATCGATTACATCATTCCTAATGTTTCTTCGCTTCGCGGCAAGGAAAGGAATATCCGCGGTGTGATCTTTAGCCACGGTCATCTTGACCACATCGGTGCCGCGCCTATTCTATTAGAGCAGCTCGGCAATCCGCCCATTATCGGTCGCAAGTTAACCCTAGCTATGGTTAAACACCGCCAAGAAGATTATAAGAAAGGCACGACCAAGCACCTGAAGACCATTACGATCAATTCACTTGACCAAAAGATCAGTTTGGGCAAATTCAATATTAGTTTTTTCCAGGTAGAACATTCAATCATCGATGCTGTTGGCGTGATAATTTCTACGCCGCACGGCACCGTCATCCATCCGGGCGACTGGCTCATGGAAGACGACCCGATGGCCGGGCCGGCGCTTGATTACACTCATCTGTCGAAATTACCGGCGCCGCGCATCTTGATGCTCGAGAGTCTTGGCGTTGCTTATCTTAAGGAGCGGACGCCGGTTCGAACGACGCTAAATAATTTAGAAAAGATCATCTCGGAAGCCCGCAGTCGTGTTATTATCGGCACGTTTGCTTCGCAGCTGGAACGCATCACTTACCTGCTCGCTTACTGTGAGAAGATCGGGAAAAAGGTGGCGCTTGACGGCTACAGCATGAAGATGAATGTCCGTATTGCCCAGGAATTAGGTTATATCCCTCCGCACAAGAACACCCTGATCGGCGTTGAAAGCCTTAGCAAGTACCCGGAGGATAAAGTTGTTTTGATCTGTACCGGTGCTCAAGGTGAGCCTAATGCTGTTTTTTCGCGCATTGTGAATAATAATCACCGCCATGTCAGTATTAAAAAATCCGATACGGTAATTTTTTCTTCCTCGGTGATACCCGGTAACGAGCGTTCCGTCCAGAAAGTAAAGGATCTGATTTATCGTCTCAGCGATAATGTCATCCACTCCAGCATCATGGATGTCCACTCTGGTGGCCATGCTAACGTTGAAGATATTAAGAAGATTCTGAAACAGATCAAGCCGGATTACTTCCTGCCCGTTTACGCCAATCATTATATGCTGGTCGAAGCTAAGAAGTTGGCGCTGCGCGAGGGATTTCGCGATGATCAGGTTTTTGTGCTTGATAACGGGAATATCATTAAATTCCAAAGGGGTGGCAAGCCGCAGGTCCTGAAGGAGAAAGTTAACACCGACTATGTCATGGTGGACGGTCTAGGCATCGGCGACGTTTCCGAGATTGTCCTTAGAGACCGTCGTATGATGTCTGAAGACGGTATGATCGTGATCATCGCCACTATCGATTCCAAGACTGGGGGGATTATTGGTAACCCTGATTTGATTTCACGCGGCTTCGTCCATATGAAGGAGAACCGTGATCTGATTGAGAAGACGCGGCTCAGAGTTAAGAAGATCGTCAAAGACAAGAACCCAATGACGCCGGCCGATGACGATTACCTGAAGAATAAGATCCGTAACGATATCGGACAATTCTTATTTCAAGTTACAGAACGTCGGCCCATGGTTTTGCCGGTCATTATCAAGGTCTAATAGTATTATTCAATATTATATAAAAAAAGAGCTGATTTAATCAGCTCTTTTCTTGTGGATAAGTTGTTTACAGAAGGTGTGTATAAAGGTATTGACAAGTATATCTCCTTGTGATATAGTAACAAGTCGATTAAAAAACAAAAGGGCCAAATGAAAAGGCCGCTTTAAACGGGTCAGGCACGACAAGCATGGGGATTTTCTTGCTAGGGTTTTTCCGGCTTCACGCTCGAAAGTGCCTAGAAGAAATTCTCTTGCCTACCCGTTTAAGTCGGTCTTTTTTATTGGTCAATATCTTCAGTTATTTTCTCGCGAGGGTTATTCAAAGGCGCGATCTTTGCCCACGATCACATTAACACGGTCGCGGACGACACCAATCTCGACCGGCGTCTTTATCTCGACAACATCATCAACAAGCAGATTATCAGCGGGATTCGTGATGATGAATTTTTCCGCTGTCAGATGGGTGTCATCGCCGCTTTTCGTTCGCACATAGATGTCTAGACGTCCGTCATGAGGATTTGATTGTCTGTAACCCTTCCTTCCCGAGAGAAGATTGATGATTCGGACTTCGCCGCGAGCCGTCGCTTCCAGTGAGTAATCGTCAATGTTTATGATTGTGCCCGGGCCGGAAATAGTCGCGTGGTTGAGAAAGTAATGTTTATTGGCCAGGCCGAGATCGATCTTTTCTATTCGGCGGGCAAGCAGTATATTACAAGCTTCTTCCGGATCTTTGATCCCGAATGAAGCAGCAATCGAATTATCGTCGCCGATGGGAATGATGCCCAGAAGCGTCTTTTTTTGGAAGTCACCGAAGACATCGGTATCGATGATGGCCCCAATTATCTTGTTGACGGTTTGATTATTACCAACGGCAATTATGGTTTTTGCGCCTAATTTTATTTCATTCTGGATTGTCCCCTTAATGTTCTTAATGGCCCCAAGACGGATTATTTTGCCGTTTAATCCCAAATCTGTCAGCCGTATTTCTAAACGGTTGATAATGCGATTATACTTCCCTTTATTGAGATAGTCATCGTAAATGTAAACGTGCATAAGGGTTTTTGCAGATGATTATCAATCCTCAGACCGCAGGTTCTTTAGCATTCTCTTTCAGACCGCGTTCCTCGCGAATTTTGTCAGACCGCTTGTGCTCCTCGCTGAGAAGAAGGAGCTGACCATTGATCGTGGCCCCCTTTTCAATGGATATTTCACCGTATTGCAGGTCGCCGTATATTTTTGCTGTCCGGCCGATAGCTAGGTAGTTTTTGGCTTTAATATTGCCCCGGACTTCCCCGTTTACGATGGCATCCTTAGCTTCGATATTGGCGATTACTTTCGCCTGATCGCCAACAAAAAGATTGGCGCCAGTCTTGAGAGATCCTTCAACGGAGCCCTCAATAACGATATTTCCTTGCCCCTGGAAGTTACCCTTAACTTTGATCGAGGCCCCGATGATGGTTTCGGCGTCCTTGAATTTTTCCAGCCCGCTTTCTTTGTTGAACATATTGTTTATTATTACATGGATATGCCTTTATCTTAGTCTAAGCAGGCCATTATGTCAAAATGGCGTTTAATAAAAAGGTCATTTTTTTCTAACATAGTAAGGTGTTATAGGGTTCGCCCAGAGATTAGCTCAGTGGGAATTGTAATATTAATATAATTAATATAAAATTGAGCTAAGTTCCCCCATTTGGGCTAAGCCGGATTGGGCATAAGAGTCCCTGTAGTTCAACGGATAGAACGAGAATCTCCTAAGTTCTAGATCCAGGTTCAATTCCTGGCGGGGACACAATTATTTTATTTATTTGTCAATATATTGACAAATACTCAGTAACTTGTTAAATATTAGCTCTTGACATATATTTATAGTCTTGTATCATTGAAGTAGGTTTTTTGCTTTATTTTTGGGTTAAAATTTTGTTCCTTGAGGAACATTAGTTCTCATATCCGCAGGATGTGAGCAACGAATTGTCGCTTTAGTACCCATTATGCATAAGGCTACGGGCTATCCACTCAATAAGTATATTTCTAGGCTTCCGGAATCAAATTGATTAGTTCGTATTCAAAGTTGAAAACATTTAAGGGCCATTAGCTCAGTTGGCTAGAGCGCTTCCATGGCATGGAAGAGGTCAAGGGTTCAAGTCCCTTATGGTCCACAAAAAAATCCGTTTAGACGGATTTTTTTATTGTCATATAAATGGTTGTTGTGTTGAAACGTGACTAAGGTCGCCGCTTATCTTAGTTAGGCGCCACGTCGCGATATGATTAGTGATAGAAATGATGTTAACTAGCACTCAAATCGAGAATGATGATAGCCTCTTTCTGAGTAGATCGGTGGATTGTTATCACATAAGCGCCACGTTTTTTATTATAAAGTGTGTTCCTTAAGGAACATAACAACTATTCTACGTGACAAAATTAATTTATGAAGACGTTTTAGTATGCTTACAAATAAGTTATAGGTCTAGTATAGATAGAAGGGAAACTGATCCGTATTCAAAAAAACGAAGGGGTTGAATTCCGATAGACTTAAGTCCAGAATAGTGTAGACTTTAAAGTTAATAATTTTGCTAATATTAAACTAAATATTTAATATTAGCCAATAATATAATATATAAAATTAAGATAAATTAATTCTCAGGCCAAGATAAATTTTAACCGGCGAGTATCGCTAGCTGGGTGCGGCGAGAAAGTCGGCGTAAAAGCTTTGGTTGCTATATAGTGAAAAAAAAATTATAATTTATCATGTAACTCATGTTTAATCATCTCTCACAAATCCCGCCAACGGGCTTTGTTATAATCACGGCATATTATGTATGACACTATTATTATCGGCGCCGGCGCGTCGGGCCTGACAGCCGCTATTTATGCTATTCGTCGCGAGATGAAGATTCTAGTAATCAGTCGCGATATTGGGGGCCAGATATTATGGACTAACGAGATTGAGAATTATCCCGGTTTTAGCAGTGTGACCGGTTTCGATTTGATCGAGAAGATGAAGAAGCAAACCATAGATCTCGGCGTAGAAATCAAGGAGGCCGAAGTCCAGAAGATTATCCGACTGCCGGAGGGGAGTTTTGAATTGTATACTGGCCGCGAAAAGTTCTCCGCTCGGACTGTAATCGTAACCATGGGTCTTTCGCCGCGGCGCCTGGCTGTGCCGGGTGAAATCGAGTTGAGCGGCAAAGGCGTGACGTATTGCGCCACCTGCGATGGGCCCTTTTTCAAGAATAAAACTGTTGCAGTCATTGGCGGTGGGAACTCCGCGCTTGATGCCGCTGAGCTTATGTCCAAAATAGCCACTAAAGTCTATCTGATACATCGGAGTGGAGAATTCCGTGCCTTTGAATCATTGGTCGATGATGTAAAGAGTCGGTCCAACGTGGAAATTCTGCTCAATATGCAAATTAAGGAGATCGGCGGTGAGTCGCGAGTCGAACGGGTGGTCATAACCGATAGCATCTCAGGCGTGGATCGGGAGTTGGCTCTTGAGGGAATATTTGTCGAGATAGGACGGATAGCTAGTACCGATATTGTGGCTGAGCTAGCGGACCGGAATGAGCAGAACAAGATAATAGTTAATTCGAAATGTGAGACCAAGACGCCGGGTCTGTTTGCCGCTGGCGATGTGACAGACAGCGAATTCAAACAGATCACGGTGGCGACGGGACAGGGAACTATTGCCGCTTTGACCGCCTATCAGTATCTGCAGCGCCAAAAAGGCTTATCAACGGAAGTTCCACAGGATTATTCGAACGCATTAAAGAAATAACTATGCCGGAAAAAAAAATTAATCTAGTGGCGGCTGACATGGGTTATGGGCATCAGCGCCCTGCTTATGCTTTGCGTCACTTAAGCGGTGGCGAGATATTAACGATCAATGATTATGAAGGCATCGCCGATTGGGAGAAGAATTATTGGGTAAACAGTCTGCGTTCCTATGAGAAGATATCGCGCTTGAAAAAGGTGCCGATTCTAGGGGCGGCGGTTTTTGCCGTGATGGATGCTTTCCAGAAGATACAGCCTCTTTATCCGCATCGTGATCTATCGAAGCCGACCGTACAGCAGCGTTATTTTTATCGTTGGGTTAGAAAGGGCTTGGGCCGCGCCCTTATTACTAGATTAAACTCTTCTGGGCGACGTTTGCCTTTCGTGACCACTTTTTTTGTGGCTTCTTATATAGCCGAGTCACACGGGTATGAAGGTGATATTTATTGTATTATTTGCGATACTGATGCGTCGCGGGCTTGGGCGCCTCTTGAGCCTGAAAAAAGCCGGATTAAATTTTTAGTGCCGAGCGAAAAAGTTCGGGAGCGTTTTCAAATGTATGGTGTCCGAGCGCAAAATATTATAGTGACCGGATTCCCTCTGCCCCCAGAAAATATCGGGCCCAACAAAGAGATACTAAAGGTTGATTTGGCGCGCCGTGTTATTGAACTTGATCCCGAAAGGCATTATCGTGCCCATTATCAGAGTCTGCTCGACAGCGTTTCTTCAGTCCCAGCTAAGAATGTTGCACCCCCGATCGTCATCACTTACGCTGTCGGAGGGGCAGGCGCCCAGAAGGAAATCGGCGTCGCTATAATGAAGAGTCTGGCCCCGGAAATAAGGGCGGGGCGTATCCGTCTTAATTTGGTGGCTGGCAGCCGGATTGAAGTAAAAAATTATTTTAGTTCAGAAATCAAGGCGGCCCGGTTGCCCCAGTCTGACCATCGCGGCCAGGCCGGCATTAGGATTATTTTTGCGCCGGAAAAGAACGATTATTTTCGGATATTTAACGATTGTCTCCACGATACGGATATCCTCTGGACCAAACCGTCGGAACTTTCTTTTTTTGTTGCCCTCGGTTTACCGATTATCATGTCGGCGCCGGTCGGCTCCCAGGAGGACTTCAATCGCAGCTGGCTTTTGGAAGTGGGCGCGGGTCTAGACAGCGAAGCTCCAGAGCATGTCGCTGAGTGGCTGCCCAAACTTTTGGCTTCGGGACGTTTAGCGCGGGCCGCCATGGACGGTTTTTTGAACGCCGAACAGATGGGCGCTTATAATATTGAAAGGCTCTTAACCCTTAAAGATTAAATTATGTCCTGGTTACCAGTAGCACTGGCCGCCTATCTGATACTAGCGGTAGTTAATTTGCTCGATAAGTTCTTGGTTGATAATGTCATCAGGAGCAGCCGCGCTTATGCTTTTGCGGCTTGCGTCTTGGGGCTCATTGTTTTTGTTATCGCCCCCTGGTATCTGGTTTGGCCGGGCTGGGGAGGCTTCGCGCATAATCTTCTTAACGGCGCGCTCTTTGCTGCCGCACTTTGGGCGCTTTATTCCGCACTCCGGAGAGGCGAAGCGTCTCGGATCTTGGTTTTTGTGGGAGGCATGACGCCGATGTTCACCCTCATCTTTTCACTCCTGTTCTTCGGGACGCGGTTTAGTCCTGGTGAGTGGACGGGCTTGGCCCTTATTCTAGTCGGGATATTTTTAATTGCTTTCTTGCCGGTTTCCCGCAGTTATCTGGCACGCGTTTTTAGCAAGTTTCATTTTACCCAGGATGAGAGGGTGGGCGGACTCTGGATCGCTTTGTTATCCGCTTTAGCATACGCTCTATATTTTATCAGCACAAAAGATGCCTATAGCTCGCAGCCATTTTTAAGCGCTTTTATTTGGACGAGACTCGGCGCTGCTCTGGCCGTCTTACTTTTCTTACTCCGGCGGGTTGATCGCCGCGCCATCAGTTGTCTTTTTAGTCGCTCTGACCCCGGCCATAATAAGCTGCTAGTCGTTTTCAACCAGATGATGGGTGCTACCGGTTTCATACTCCAAAATTACGCGGTTTTCCTCGGGTCGGTTGTCATCGTAAATGCTCTTCAGGGCGTCCAATACGCTTTTCTCCTGATTATCAGCGCTGGCCTGGCCCTGTGGGCGCCACGCCTGCTCCGCGAAACGTTTTCGTGGCGCATAGTTATTCAGAAATCATTAGCGATTGGCGCCATAATAGCGGGACTTTATTTTATAGCTGGTTAGACCCGAAATGATAAATTAATATTATTTATGAAAAAAATTTCGTTGCGGAGTAAGCTCATTATCATCGTTATAATCGCTGTGGCGCTAGTCATCTATCTTCTGAAATTTGCCACTTATTATCCCTCGCCACGCGACCTGGTGAGTAAGAAGGGGTTCTTCGGCGTGACCTTTTCCACTAAGTTTTCGGAAGAATTGGAGCTTGATTGGCAAGAGGTATATACGGCTATTCTGGATGAACTCGGGGTGAAACAGATCAGAATACCCGTCTACTGGGATGAGATTGAGCGGGTGGAAGGAGAATATGATTTTCAAGATTACGATTATCTTCTTAACGAAGGCGAGAAGCGGGGTGCGCGTTTTATCATTACTGTCGGCCGACGTCAGCCGCGCTGGCCGGAATGTCACAGCCCAGCTTGGCTGAATTTAAAAGACCCCTCAGAAATAGGGGGGATAACCCTGAAGATGGTCGAGGCGGTCGTAGAGCGCTATCGCGATCGTGCGAGTATTGAATACTGGCAGGTTGAGAATGAACCGTATTTTGGGGCCTTCGGCGTCTGCCCTCCGCTTGATGAAGACTTGCTTCTGCGGGAAGTGGAGCTTGTCCGGTCACTCGATAGTCGTCCAATGATCATTACCGGATCGGGAGAAATGAGTTCCTGGCGTCGAGAAGGAAAGATCGGTGACATCTTTGGCACAACTCTTTATCGGGTAGTTTATAATTCTTGGTTCGGGTATGTAAAGTATCCCTTTTCTGTGGGCTGGTATCGTTTGAAGGCTAAGTTAGCTGGTTTAGAGCCGGAGCGCCTGATGATTCTCGAGTTGCAAGCTGAGCCCTGGGTGCCGCAAGGAAAGATGATTTATCTGACCGAAAGCCAAGTCAATCGCTCGATGAGCGTTGAGCAGTTTAAAGCAAATTTGCAATATGCTATCAATTTAGATTGGCAGCGCTCCTACGCCTGGGGCGTGGAATGGTGGTATTGGCAAAAAAAATACGGCAATCCGGAATATTGGCAGATTGCCGCTCGACTCTTCAACTAGAAAAATCATTGTTCTAGGATATCGATTATTTTGTCGTTATAATTATTCACCCATTCCCGATAAGCTCTAAGAGAGGGCTGGGAATGGGTTTTTGTTTTCCCGGCGATAAGATCCAGGTCAAAATTTTCCGCCGCGATTGCTAAACCAGCTCGTCGGGCGTCGACGGCATTACATTTCTGTTCATAATGATTCTTAGTCGGGACCATCAGGATGTCCTTGCCCAGATAGGCGGCTTCCGCTATAGAGTCAAAACCGGCGGTGGAGATATAGGCCCGACAGCGTCTTAGGCGGTCGATGAACTTGGCGCCGCTGAGTTCGTGCCATATCAGGCCGCGCTTACCGTCTGCTCCATGTTTTATATCGCCACCGCTTGAGAAAGCTTCGATTATAGTATCGGGGTGGCGGGTGCTCCAGTCGATTATTTGTCTTCGGTAGCCGGGGTTGAGAAGATAGATTAGGAGAAAATCTTCGATTGAGGGCTTTTGCGATAAGATAATTGGACGGATGAGAGGCGGAACGACGTAGAGGCTTTTATCAGGCTGGTCTGACTCAGCTGTAAAAGACAGGGCGATCTTTATGCTGTGTTGTGGCGCGGTCAGACGGTTGAAAAAATGGAAAAATCGCCGGTCGGCATAATCTCCGGGCGGAAATTGGCAAGCGGGATGGCCAATAAAATATTGGTGGGCAATGCAATAGTAAGGTCGTCGGTCGCGGTAGAGACGGGCATAGGCGCCGGCTAAGGGCTCGTAGAAACTGATGAAGGCTTCGGGGGATAGCTCATCGACTATTTTTTTGATCTTCTGCAGCGAACGGATATAACCTGGGGTCATCTTGATGCCGCTGAGGACGCTGGCCACGGTGCGGATGCCTTCCCCCTTCTTATCTAGTATGAAATTAGGACTGTTTACCAGAAAGATCGGAGTGTTGATCTCTTCCCGGAAAAAGGCGGGCAAGGGGCGCTTCCCATCGCCGGCAATGACCGCCAGGACTTGGTGGCCCCGCTCTTCTAGCTTGATTTTCATCGTTAAAGCCTGGCTAAGATGCCCGCGCCCTTCACTTTGGACAAAAAAGAGAAATTTCATAGATTAAAACTATGTTATATCCTTGTTTCGCTATTATATCATAAAAATAAAGGCCATAAAAAAGCCCCTTAGCGGGGGCTTTCTGGAGCGGGTAAGGGGAATCGGACCCCTCTCATAAGGTTGGAAACCTTAGGTAATAACCACTATACGATACCCGCTTATTTTTACTTAGTATCTCTTAAAGAGGCGCTGAAAGTCAAGCCGGAGAGCATAATTACGGCTAGGAAGAGGAAGAGATAATTTAGGGGGAAAAAATAAAGGATGAGGATGCTGAGAGCTGAAGCGACGATATAGGCAATTGGGCCGGTAATTCGGAAGAGGTTGATATCGTTGATCTCACTGACATCAATGATCTTGAAGAAGTAGCTTTCTCGCATTGCTTCGATCAGGGCAGCGCCGATTCGGCTCAAGAATAAGGCCGCCGCCCACATCCAGGCGGTCGGAGTATCTATACAAAAAAATAGGAAGAGGGCGGCACTCAGGATCAGGAAACCTGTGATGAGCATCTCCTTTTCGCCCAGATACTTGTCGGCAATAATACCGGCTGGAATTTCGATAAGCAGAAAGGGAAGAAGCATCAGCGAGAAGATTGGGCCCAGTACATCCCACCCCATGTCCAGATTATGGAGAAGGTGGAAGGGGATGTAGATGACAGCCGAGCTGTAAAACAACTGGAGGAGGAAAGCCACAAAAAAGATGTTCCGGCGGTTTTTATCGCGCCAGACTCTGAGGGCGACCGGCCAGAGATCTTTATGCTCGTAATTAATTTTTTGCTTAAGATTTCTGGCGCGGCGGAGGAAGATTAGGAAGAAAGGTATGACCAGAGCGGCGGCTACCAGGAAGGACAAAGTGTATTCGCCGATTTTTATCAGAAATGAGGAGGCCAGCGGCGATAGTATCCAGCCAGCGTTGATGAAGGTAAGATAGATAGTTCGTGTCCGGCCGGTCGAAGCGTTTTCGGAAAAACTTTCGATCAGTATGTCCATATTTATCCAGATCAGATTGGAAGCGACGATGAAGATGATGATCGACATGACTGCTAGAGCGGCGTTAGCGGCGATAGCCAGGCCTAGGAGCGAAGCCCCGTAGACTATCAGGACGACCAGGCTCATGAAATAGTTGGTCAGACGCTTGATCAGATGCGGAAAGAACAAGATTGCCAAGACGCTGAGCAAATTGGCAATCATGTAAACATAGCCGATCGTTTGGAGGTGGATAAATTGACCGAGAAAATTGGATTGGATATAGGCAGGAAGAGCAGCCGAGACGGCTAATAGTGAACCCAAGCCGTAAAGGATCATCAGGCTGCTCCGCTTCCTAGCGGGAACGGCCGGAGAAGGTGTAACAGCGGTTACGGTTCGGGATGATTTAGCGAGAATCTTTGTTTTGGGAGGCATGGGAGTTGATAATTAGTAGTAAGGCGGCGCCCATAATGAGCAGCAGACTGGCGATCTGTGGCCAGCGCCAACCCAAGACGGCTGGCGTATAGTCAAGACGGATAAATTCAAGTCCGAACCGTAACAGGGAATATAATATCACATAAAAGGCGACGGACCAAAGGAAGAATCTTTGACCGAGGCGTTTTTTCTTGATTGTGTATATGTTGGCGCCGATAAGCAGTATACTAATCAGGATAGAGCCGAGGCTTTCATAGAGGAAGGTTGGGTGAAAAAATCGTTCGGTAATGAATTCCAGAGGGCGATTGATCGGATTGATCGGTATGCCCCAGGCCAGATTAGTTGGTGGACCGAATATTTCTTGATTGAAGTAGTTGCCCCAGCGGCCGATAGCTTGCCCCAGCGCTACGCCCGGCGTTAAGACGGCCGCCAGACGCCAAAAATCCAAGCGCTGGCAACGACTGAATATCCAGACGACGATCAAGCCGGCGATTATCGCGCCGTGGATTGCCAGACCCCCCTCCCATATTTTTGGTGCCTGCCAAGGATTGGCTAGGTAAAATGGCAGCATTAATAATATCTCGTAAAGCCTGGCCCCGATCAGGCCGCCGATTATCAGCCAGAAAGAGAGGTCAAAAACGGTATCGGAAGATAATTCGTAGTGCCTAGCCAACCAGAAAGAGACGAGGATGGCCGCCGCTATTCCTGTAACAATAAAAAAACCGTACCAATAGACGGTGAGTGCGCCGATACTGAATAATACCGGCTGCGGTTCGAAGCTATGGAGAAACTCGATCATACGGTTGGCATCTGGGTAGAAAGTGTTTACCTCAAGCCCTGTTCCGCTTTTTTCAGCTGGGCCGCTGATTTCTTAAAGAGAGATTTTTCTGAAGTTGACATGTCGACATTAATTTTCCGCATCACGCCCCGGGCACCGATGACGGCCGGCAGGCTGAGAGAAACGCCACTAATTCCAAACCGGCCATCGAGAGGATGAGACACGGGATATACCGTCCGCTTGTCATACAGGACAGCTTTGGCGAGCTTTACGATCCCGGCGGCAATCGCGTAGTAGGTCGCCTGCTTGCCTTCAATTATAGTGTAAGCGGCGTTTTTCGCCTGATTAAAAAGACTCTTTTTTTCCGCGTCCGATAGCTTCTGGAAGCGATTGATTGGAGTATTACCAACAGTGGCGGTGCTCCAGAGTGGGACTTCGCTGTCACCGTGTTCGCCGACTATATAAGCATGGACGCTTTTGGGATTTACCCCCATCTTTTCGCCCAGGAGCAAGCGGAAACGGGCGGTGTCTAAAATTGTGCCGGAGCCAAAGATCTGCGTTTTCTTTTTCGGGAACATCTTAATGGCGATGTTCGTCAGGATATCGACTGGGTTAGTCACCATGATAACGATAATGTCCGGGTTCTGCCGGAAGATACGCGGCATCAAATCCTTGATGATTGCGCGGTTTTTTTTAAGGAGATCAAGGCGTGTTTCGCCTTTCTTCTGGGCCGCGCCGCAAGTGATGATCGCTAGACGGCTGTCGCGCAGATCCGAGTCGGAACCGACCTTCACATCCGTGTAACCCCAGAAGGGAACGGAGTGTTCAAGGTCCATGACTTGGGATCGGACCAGTTTCTTGTTGACATCAATAAGGGCGATGCACTCCACGATATCGGAGGCGATCAGGCCGAAGGCCGCTGTGCTCCCGACGAATCCGGAGCCAATGATAGTAACTTTGTTTTTAGTCATATTATAATTCTATGAGGCAATCTTACCATAAATCAGGAGATAATAAAAGCGGGAAGACCGCTCTTTTTAAGGGTATTCCCGCTTAGGTGCGGACGGAGAGACTCGAACTCTCAAGGGTTGCCCCGCTTGGCCCTAAACCAAGTGCGTCTACCAATTTCGCCACGTCCGCGGCTTGTTGCCACCCGTTTACATATTATATGGATTATTCATATAAAGTAAAGTTTATGTTATAATTACAGCGTTAAGAAAAATAAATATCTTTATGCCGCAAAAACAATTTATCCGGTTCTTTAAGGAGCTGTCGATTAAGAATGTCCCCGAGGTCGGCGGCAAGAACGCTTCGCTCGGTGAAATGTATAGCCGCCTGTCTAGATCTGGGCTAAAAGTCCCCAACGGATTCGCGACAACCGCTGAAGCTTATAATTATTTTTTGGAATCGACCGGACTTAAGAAGAAGATCCGGCAAGAACTTCGCGGTCTAGACACTCACGATGTTTCAGATCTGATGAAACGCGGCGCAGCTATCCGAAAAATGATTGTCGCCGCCAAGATTCCGGAGGATTTCCAGAAGGCGATTGCTGTTGCTTATCGTGAACTTTCGGCGCAGTATAAGACTAAAAACCTGGATGTTGCTGTCCGTTCCAGCGCCACCGCCGAAGACCTGCCCGACGCTTCTTTCGCCGGGCAGCAGGAAACTTATCTTAATATAACAGGCGAAAAGGATCTGCAGTTGGCGGTCAAGAAATGTATTGCCTCTCTATTTACCAATCGAGCGATATCGTATCGTGTCGATAAGAAGTTTGACCATTTCTCGATCGCTCTCTCGGTCGGGGTCCAAAAGATGGTCCGGGCTGATTCCGGATCTTCTGGCGTCATGTTCACGATTGATACGGAATCGGGTTTTCGCGATGTGGTACTTATCAATTCCATCTTCGGCTTAGGCGAAAATATAGTTCAGGGTCAGGTGACGCCGGATGAGTTTTACGTCTTCAAGCCGACAGGACGAATAATTTCCCGGGCGGTTGGGCGGAAGCACATGAAGATGATCTATAACCGGACAGGTATTAAGCCGGTGAAGAATGTGCCTATTTTAGCGGCCAGTCAGTATAAGCCCTCTCTCAGCGATAAAGAAGTTTTGCAATTGGCTAAATGGGGCATGATAATCGAGAAGCATTATCGTAAACCGATGGACATCGAGTTCGCTGTCGAGGGTGATACCCGAGAGATCTATATCATCCAGGCCCGGCCGGAAACGGTCCAAAGCCGTAAATCCGTAAATATCCTGTCCAAGTATAAGATGAATCGCAAGGGGAAGGTCATAGTGCGCGGCCAGAGTGTCGGGAACCAGATCGGGGCCGGAATAGTCAGTCGGATAATGGATGCTAAAGATATCAGCCGTTTCAAGCCGGGTCAGGTGTTGGTCACTGATATGACCGATCCGGATTGGGAGCCGATTATGAAGATCGCCTCAGCTATTGTGGCTGATAAGGGTGGTCGCACCTGTCATGCCGCCATCGTTTCGCGAGAACTCGGTATACCCTGTGTGGTCGGTACGGAGCGCGGTTCTGTCCTCATCAAGGACGGCCAGGCGGTCACGGTGGATTGCGCCGGCGGAGAAGAAGGACTAGTTTATGAAGGAAAGCTGCCCTTCAAGATCGAAACAACCGATGTTAAAGACCTAAAGACGCCCAAGACCAAGGTGATGATGAATATTGCCGAGCCGGAGTTAGCTTTCTCGAGTTCATTTATTCCCAATGAAGGCGTCGGGTTGGCTCGCCTGGAGTTTATCATCAATAATTATATCAAGATTCACCCCTTGGCTCTTATTAATTACGACAAGACAAGTGACCGGGCGCTCAAGAAGACGATAGACGCATTAACTGTTGGTTATCGCGATAAATCCCAGTATTTTGTCGACCGTTTGGCACAAGGAGTGGCGATGATTACGGCCGCTTTTTATCCGAAAGATGTCATTGTCCGTCTCAGTGATTTTAAAACTAACGAATATGCGAATCTAATCGGCGGGAAAGAGTATGAGCCGATTGAAGAGAACCCGATGATCGGTTGGCGTGGAGCCAGCCGGTATTACTCGCCTTCTTTTTTGCCCGCTTTTAAGCTGGAGTGCCGGGCGATACGCAAGGTCCGCGAAGAGATGGGCCTTACGAATTTGAAAGTGATGGTCCCATTCTGCCGGACAGTGGAAGAAGGCAAGAAAGTCCAGGCGGTCATGGCTGAGGAAGGTCTCAAGCGCGGTCGCGAAGGGTTGGAGATATATGTGATGGCGGAAATACCGGCTAATATCATACTAGCCGAGAAGTTTTGTAAAATATTTGATGGTTTTTCGATTGGTTCCAATGATCTGACGCAGTTAACCCTGGGTATTGACCGCGACTCTGGCGGTACGCTGGTCGTAGCGGGCGTAGCTAATGAGAAGAATGAAGCGGTGCGCGAACTAATCCGCCAACTGATCAGGACAGCCAAGAAGAACCGGTGCAAGGTCGGAATCTGCGGCCAGGCACCTAGCGACTTTCCAGACTTTTCCGCCTGGTTGGTTGAAGAGGGTATTGATAGTATTTCGCTCATTCCTGACACTGTTGTCCCGACTACTCTAGTGATCCTGGAGAAGGAAAAGGAAATTCGGCGCAGCCGAGGATTTCTAAGTCTGTTTTTCTAAAGTCCCGAAAATAAAAAAATACTCCCTGAATAAGGAGTATTTTTTATTTAGCTGTTTTATTGATTACTCGATGACAACGATTGAGGCAGTTTTGACGCCGAACTTCACGGCGGCTTTACGCTCTTTCATCCAGACGTCGACTCGATTAGGATGCTTCTTGTTCATGCGATCGCGCACGATGAAGACACGCTCCCCAAAAAGCTCGGGAATCTGGACCTTAGTGCCGAATTTCAAAAAATTAGCAGCGATGGTATCTTCCTGGCCATGTTCGCAGACATTGAAGCCGTTAGCGGTGATACAGGGTGAATCGTCTGTCTGGGCGGCTTCGGAATTATAAGCGGTAATGACATGGATGCTGGTTCGCAGAATTTTTGCGGCTGGCGTGGGACTGTCGGGCTCCTCTAGTATAGCCGGAGCAGGCGGCGTTTCGGTAATAGGCTCGGCCTCGTCCGCCAGAACGACAGTGGCGGCTAGCTGTGCCTTATCCTGTTTTGTAGCGGTCTCAGGGGTGTTTTCTCTGATAAGAGGCGAGTTTACCACAATCAAATCATTTTCCACAGCTTGATCTTTTGCCTGATTAACAGCCGCTTCCGCCAAGGCTGGAGCGAAGAACAGGGTGAATTGAAAAATACAGCTGATTATAACAAGAAGAACCAGATTTTCCCGGCTACTAAGGGGGACAACCTCTTCTTTTATTAGGCGAATTAGTCTCATATAGAATCTAATATTAGCTAAATTAAAAAATCCCTACTCTATCATACAAGCGATGATATCCAAGCAGGGATTTTCTTAACTGCTTACCTTAGCACGTGGGGGATAAAATGTCAATAAGTGGTTGGGGATAATATGTTGACTATTAATCTAAAAAATGATATTATAATTTGATATCTAAAGGGGGATTTAAAAAGAAATTCTTTAACATAATCATCATATAAGGAGATAAATAATGAAAAAATCATTATTCATATTGTTCATTCTTGGTTTATTCGGCCTGTATCTGACTGGATGTTATTCCAGCAAATACGGAACTCTCCAGGCCGACCGTCAGGTCGATGTCTTGGAAGAAGAAATAAAAATAGTTGCCGATGAGTTTGAGGATCTGGGTGACAGAGAGAAATCTCCCTTAGTCCAGGAGCAACTCACGGCTGCTCGGCAGAGATTAGATAGCCTGATTAAAGCAAAGGACCTCATTGTTTGGGAATTTGCCACCAGCCGGGACGTCCCTAGGGAGATGTCCTGTATCGAGAAGGAAGCTAGATTGAGAGCAAACCACATCAGGCGGGAAGAGCTGGTAATCAATAAGATAGAATCTAATCTCTCAAGCATCCGTTCGGATCTTGGCTATAAGGTCATTTTAGATAACGCCTACAGCCAACCGATTACCTTCGCCATGCATCCGGTGGATGGCGGAGAGAAGGTAAGCGTCAACGTGGACGCTAGAAGCCGGGATGTGGTTTACCTGTTGCCCGGCTTGTATGAAGTAGTCTTCATGCACGGTGGACGTCCGGTGGGCAAATCAGTCCGCATGAAGATTGATGGGCAGGTCCATCGTTATCAAGGCGAAGAGTGTTTTGGCTTTGCCTTCATGCCTATTAGATAACTATCAAAACAAAAGGAGCATCAAATGGTGCTCCCTTTTTTATAGACTATTATTGGATATTTTACCCGCCGCTCGTGCCGCCCTGGAGGCCACCGCCGGTTGCGCTGAAGGGCAGGGCACGGAAGATGAAGTAGGTAATCGCCCAAGCGGCCAAGACGATAATCAAGCCGATGATTGAGTTTTTAATCGTCTCCTGCGCCTTTTTGATGGTCTCTTCGTTGCCGCCAGAATTCATCCAGCGAAAACCGGCTAGAACTATCAAGATGATGAATGTGATGCCGATTAGTCCCAGGAAGCCGCGGATCAACATAGCGACCACATAACCGATCGACACGTCGGTAAAGCCGGCCTCCGGTCTAACGCTTTCAGTAAAATTGCTAGCGGTTTTAGCGTCGATCAGTTGGGCGGCAGCCGGACCGGCCGCTAAGAAAAAGAAGATGATTGTCGCGGTAAATTTTCTGATAGTTTTCATATAAGCTTGTTTACGAGCCGAGTATAAATTTTTCTAGCAGTAATCTCCAGATCGCCCAGGCTGATAAAGTTATAATCAGACCGATGATTGCTCGGCGGATATAATTCTGTGCTTTTTCCACCTTCTGCTCGTTACCCTCAGCTGTCATCCATTCGTAACCGCCAATCACAATAAGGATGATGAACACGCCACCAAGTAGACTCAGCGCGGCTCTGATTATCGTACCAATCACGATTGAGAGCTCTGGTTGCCCGTAGCGGCCGGGACCTTCGGCGACGGCCCGCAGTCGGCCCAGGGCTGATTGGGCGTCGGGCGTGCTGGTAGCCTGGGCGAAGACTAGGTAAGGGAGGACTAAAAGTGCGGTTAGAGCTAGCAGCAGGAAGAATGATTGAAGATTTTTTTTCATATTATTTCACAAGTATTTCGATGAAGAAGCAGTTGATATTTCGATGAAGAAGTAGCTGAGGGCGTAGGCGCCGACCACGATTATAAGCCCGATGATCGCTTGTTTTATCGTTCCCTTGGCCCGATCTATAGACTGTTCGTTGCCGCCGGCGGTCATCCAACGGATGCCGCTGTAGAGTATCATGGCCAAGAAGATGATGCCCAGAAGGTAGAGAATAATATAAATGACGTCTGAGGCTGCTGATACTAGATCGTTTTTGGGGGTGGTGTCGTAACCAGCCTCACCGGCCGTATCGGTTAACACTTTTCCGAAAGCATCGCCCAGCCCTGGCTTGTCCTGGGCCAGTGCCGAGGCAGAAAGAGCGGCCGTTATGGAAAGGATGAAGAACGCGGCGGTCAGTCTTTTGAGTAATTTTTTCATATTTCCTACACGATTCCTTGGGTAAAGTAGCGGATTACGAAGTAACTGACGGCGTAAGCCCCAACGATGACGATGAGGCCGCTAATTGCCGCCATAATGATCTGCTTGGCCCGTTCAGCTTTCTGTTCGTTGCCCTGGGCTGTCATCCAGGTTATACCGCCGTAGATGATTAGTCCCAGAAAAAGAACTCCAAGCCATGACAAGACTTGGGTTACGATTTTGGCGGCCATTCCTTCGGGCTGGATAGCTTTTAAGTCGGGAGTATAGCCGGCGGAATCGGCCGTCTTTGTCAGCCCGCTTGACGAAGCGAAGTCATAGCTTTGTGCACCAGCCCAAAATGGAGCTGACAGAGCGGCTAGTAGCCAGGCGGCGAAAATGATTTTTTTTAGAGATTTCATCATTCGATGAACTGGTTACCCAGGAAGACCGTGATGGCGTAAGCGGAAAAAACGATTACGATGCCTATCGCGGCGTTTACCAGGAGGTCCTTAGCTTTAGTGATTGCCTGTTCGTTGCCGCCGGCTGTCATCCACATTATTCCGGCATATATCATCAGGCCGAGAAAGAGGACGCCGATAAGCGATAAGACCAGGCCGATTATTTGGCCGGCTTTGGTCGCCAGGAAGCTGGAGTCGATATTGTCGCCAGTTTGATCTTGAAAAGCGCCGATCTTGTTGGCAGTCGTGTTCAAGCCTTTTAAGGCGTCGGTCACGTTTTGTGCCCCGGCCGCTAGTGGGCTGAGAATACCGAAAGCCAGGGCAGACATGATCACTAAAGAAGAAAACAGCCGCCAAGAGGAAATGAAAGAAATGTTCTTGGACATAAAATATTACATTCGCCAAGATTAATTATCACTGCCGCAATGGCAAACCAGTCGGTTTGTCCCAGCGGCAGTGATTCCCATAAGAACATGAGAACCACTTGACTACATAGCTATGCGTTAGACGTTTGTTGCTTTGCTGAGAGCAGTGATAACATAACTCGCAATCGCCCAAGACGCTAAAATAATGACTAAGCCGATAACACCGGCGGCCAAAAGTTTTCGGGCCTCGCTTGACTTTTCTTCGTTACCTCCGGCGGTCATCCATTTGAAGCCGCCAAACAGGATGATGGCAACGGCAATCACGCCGAGGAAACCGAGGGCGACATTGATGATGCGACCGATAATCGCGCGCGGATCGGAATTGGAAAGGGTATTATTTAAGCCGTTTTGAACCTGATTCAGACCAAAATCAGCGGTCTGGGCCGAGGCCGGTAGAGCCAAGAAAGGTAATACCAGGAAAGCCATGATGGCTAAGGAAATCAAGTGTTTGGAAATTTTTTTCATATTTTCACCACCTTTCTAGTTTTGTTTTTATTTTTATAGCTTTAATCTTAGCACATAATTTTAAAGAAGACAAATAACTTTGTCTATGGTAAGATGTAGATATAGTCGCTACAGTTAGCCAATTTATGATTAAGCAGTTTCTGAAAATAAAACCGCACCTATTTTTTTGGATATTTTTCTATATTTTTTTATTTGTTCTGGTACTTAACAATTCCTATAGTTATCTGGATCCAGATTTGGGTTGGCATCTAAGAGTTGGAGAGGAAATTTCTTTGAGCGGACAGGTGCCATCAGATAATCTATACAATTATACTTATACTGGTTCCTGGGTAGATCACGAATGGCTGGCTAATCTTTGGTTGTACCGCGCCTATTCAGCTTGGGGATACCAAGTGGTTTCCGCCTTTTTTGCCCTTCTGGTCATCGCTATCCTGGTATTATTGAATATCCGAACGCAGCGTCGTTGGCAATTGGTGCCGCCCAGCCTGATTGTCGCGCTCCAAACTCTGGGGGTGATGGCTGCTCTACCCAGCCTGGGTGTTCGTTTGCAGGAATTTGGGCTAGTTTTCCTGTTTATTATTTTGTTAATCATGGAAGCTTATGAACGACGTCGCGATTGGCGCCTACCAGCACTTTTGCCAGTAGTATTTTATTTTTGGGCTTCTCTTCACGCTAGTTTCTTGCTTGGCCTCTTTCTGCTGGTCGCCTGGCTGATGGTGAAGGCGACGGGAGGATGGCTACGCAGAACTAGATTCCGGGCCTGGTTAAGTGACGACGAGATATCGTCTCGCGACTTGGCCATATTTTCCATTGGGGCGGCGGCGGCGCTGATTGCGACCCTGCTTACGCCCTATCGCCTGGAACTTTACGCTTTTTTGGGTGGCTACAGCGATAATTTTTATCAGATGCACATCCGGGAGTGGCTGTCCCAGCATATCTTTCCTCTCCAATACTGGCAGCTTTTCTATATGGCTATTGCCGCTAGTCTGGCCGGGCTTTACCTTTATCAGGTCCGCCTGCGAAGGGCAAAGATTTCCCTTTGGGATTTTTTTTTACTGCTCCTTTTTCTTTTTTTGGCTTGGCGGTCACGGCGTCACTTTCCTCTCTTCCTGATCGCGACCTTCCCCTTTCTAATCTCAGCCGGTAACGTGCTTTTTTTGGAGACTACTAATTGTCCGGTTCGGTCCTGGCCACGTTGGTTAAAAGCGTATATTCTGGTAGCTCTGATTCTTATCAGCAGTTCGCTTCTGCTCCAGTCTAGGCTGACCGCCGATCCGTTCCGGTCGCATTGTCAGAGCTATCCTTGCGGTGCCGCTGATTTTTTAGAATCCAAGCCGGAGTATGCGAAGAAGCGGCTCTTTAATGATTACGGTTGGGGTGGGTATCTTATTTGGCGCCTCCCTGATAGGCAGTTATTCATTGACGGGCGCTTGCCGCAGGCCGAGTTCGGTGGACATACTTTTTTGGAAGAATATTATGAATTTTATAAAGAAGGCGCCGATATCGCGGCGAAACTGGATGAGCATGATATCGGCCTCGTCCTAATCACGGCTCAGGACCGGCCAGTCTCGCTTAGAGCCTGGGAAAAGTTTTTTTTCCAGATCAGCGAAGAAGAGCTTGTCCCTCAGAATTATCTTCGTGATTACCTGGAATCAGCAGATTGGACAGTTGTCTATGCCGATGAGACGGCGAAAATTTATGCGCGATCTAAATAAAAAATAAGAAGCTATGTTGATCGAATTTTGCCTGCCAGTCAGGAATGAAGAGAAAATTTTAGCACAAAATGCTAAGCGCCTCCATAATTTTATAGAGGAGTCGGCGCCGGATTACTCTTGGCGGATTGTCATCATCGTTAACGGGTCCGATGATTCTTCGGCTGCTATCGCCCGCCAGCTGGAAGAAACGGGCGATGGACGATTTAAAGCAAAATATCTGGTCAGCGGAGGCAAGGGGTTGGCTCTCAAGGAATATTTCCGGGAGAGTGCCGCCGATATTTTAGTCTTTATGGATATTGACCTGGCGGTTTCTTTGGATAATTTGTCGGCGCTTATTAGCCCCGTGTGCAGCGGGGATTATGAATTAGTGATCGGCTCACGTCTGATGTCTGCCTCACATACTGATCGGGCGCTTTTGCGAAGTCTGACTTCTCGCTGTTATAATCTTTTGTCACGCTTAGTGCTTCGCCACGGATTTAGCGATTTGCAGTGTGGATTCAAGGCGATGCGCCGGTCGCTCTTTGTCAGTTTGCAATCTTGGTTGGTCGACAACTTTTGGTTTTTTGATACGGAGCTGGTCGTTTCGGCGGTGTATGGAAAGCGCGCGGTCAAGGAAATACCCGTCAACTGGCAGGAAAATCGTTATGACGAGAGAAAAAGCAAGATTCGTATCATCCATGATGTTTGGCCGTTTGTCCAGAACGTCTTTCGGTTCCGCCGGCGTCTGCGGACCTTTAAATATCCCGATAATGTCTGAGGCTGATCTATCGCTCCTCCTTCGCGACGGTCCAGCGTTTTATTATCAGATGTTTTCATCATAAAAATAGCCCCCGATGACGGGGGCTTATTTATAGTGCAAATGGCTTGAGCTCCGTGTCTTTATTAGGGCAGATACTTGCGGCGCTCCTGCTGCTCCATCAATTCTTTCTTTTTTTGTGGTATCGTTCTCAGATCGCGTAGGATCATAATCAGCCAGATCAGCATGATGATAAACCACAGGCCCAACCAGAAGCGGGCGGAGAAGAAAGGCACCTGTTCATAGTTGAAGAATAAGAACATGAGTCCGATTAAGATGTTGGTCGCGCCGAAGGCGTAAAGACGCTTGAATAATCCACGATACAGTCCTGGACGGATCTTTAACAGGGCAAAAATGACAGTCGCTGCCGTCAAGGATATTAAAAGGCCGATGAAGCCATTCCAGGCAGTAGATGTGAGCGCTTCTGGCTGTAGGTTGAACCAATAGTTGATCGTCGTTAGGTTAGACATAATTATAATTTTGTTAAAATAAGCCCGAAGTGATAGGGGCCGGCGGGAAATTCTTCGCGCAGATCGAGGCCGATTTTCGGGGCGGCGGACTTAAGCGCTTCTAAGTTGACGCGTTTTTCTGGAGCCGGACCGAGTGGCAGATCAGCCGCTTTCCACTCTACAATCAGTAGGCGTCCGCCGCGTTTGAGCAGACGAACGGCTTCGCGTAGTATCTCGACCTTCTTCTCCGACTGATGGAGAACGTTGATTAGTAAAGCCGAGTCTAGGCTGCTTGTCTCGATCTTAGCGGCTCTGAATACTTCTAGATTGCTCCAGATGGGGATGATTTGCGGCAAATTCTCTTTTTTGGCTTCACGGCCTATTTCTTCAAGTGTCGGTTTAAGGATGTCTACGGCATAGACTCGGCCCTCTCGTCCGACCAGCCGGGCTAAAGGATAGACGAAGAAACCGAAGTTGCCGCAGCCGAGTTCGGCGACATGCTGGCGAGCGCTGATATCAATCTTAGCCAATATGGCCGGGATGTCAAATAAGGAGTTTTTTTTTATTTCTGGCATATGTTTTATTCGACAAGTATTTGTCTGACTTCGGTTCGGGCACGGCTATATTTTTTTTTGGCGGTAATTGTCAGGGTGTTTACCCCCTTTTTTAAATTGATTGTCTGGGAAAAGCTGCCTCGATCGTTATTTAGGACGACAGCATCGTTTATCCGGACCTCCGCTTCGGCTTCGGTCTGGCCAGTGATAGTGAAAGAATTTTCCTTGATCAATAGATTCCCGGCCGGCTGCGTGATTGTAAGCTCGGGTGGCATGATAACCTTCTTCGAATAAAAGATGAGGTAAAGCAGACAGGCTAAGACGGCGGCGGCCAAAAGGATGTTACGAACAAGACGGGGGAAGATGATGAATTTATTCTTCTTGACTATTTTTTGTGAGAACGGGTCATCCTCACTGCTGTTGTCCGCGAAGGCGGCCGCTTCTTCTTTTATGTTCTTAGATTTGAATCCTAGGCGGGAAGCGTATTTTTTCAGGAAACTTTTGCCATAGAGGCCGGAGGGGAGGCGGTCGTAGCGCTCTTCTTCTAGCGCTTCCAAATATTCACGACGGATGCCTAGAGATTTTGCCACCTCTTCGATCTTTAGGTTCTTAGCCAAGCGGGCTTGGCGCAATCTCTCACCCAGAGTTTCTTCCCGCGGCAGCCTTTTCGGTGTAAAGTTGGTCATGGATTTATTTATTGGGGAGTGGTCGAGCTGGTAGTCATAGCGGTTGGTTTTTTGATGCTACCGTCCCAGCTTAGTCCGAGAGAAGCCATAACCCCCTTTATCAAGAGGTAGCTGCCGAAGACGATAAGCAGACCGATGGCGGCGGCGACCATAGTTTTTTTGGCTTTAGCGACTTTTTCACTTGAGCCGCCAGATACGAGCATCATTTGCCCGCCGAAGATGAACATTGCGAGGGTCAGAGAACCGACAAGGCCCAAGATAATCTTGGATATGCGGATGGCTAGAAGGATAAAATCGTTCAACTCGTAACTGCCGGTCTCATAGCGGGGATTCGCGGTGTCGACTATCGACATCTGCGCCTGGGCGGCGCCTAGCGCCCAGCTGCTGGCCAGGAATATGACGGTGAGTAACAAGCTGGCGATAAGATTTTTCTTTTTCATAGCTATTGTATAGTCTGTTGAATTTTAGCGGCAGCATTATTAATGACTTCTTGGAGTCTTTCTCCAGACGTCAACACCGTCTTCTCGATCATTTCTTGAATCGCAGCTTCCGTCGCTAGAATATTTTTGCCTTTATACCAGCTTTTAGCGGTTAAGACCTGATCAGCAAAGACGCCAATCTCATCATCGGTCCGTTGGCTAGCGACGAGTGAGCGCAGTGCAGTCGGGCGCTTAGTTTTTTCCAGATAACTTTTAGCTTGCTCTTCCTTGACCATAAATTGGATGAAATTCCAGGCTTCATTCTGGTGCTCGCTCTTCTTCGACACGACCTCCACCCAATAGTTGGCAAAATTAATGTTAGTCGGAGGGGTGCCCTCTATCTGTGGCAGTTTAGCAACCGAGAAGTTTAATTTTGGCGCTTGGGCCTTGATCGTCGACAGGTCATAAGAATAGCTGAACATGATAGCCAGGTTTCCACTCATGAACATCTCCAGAGAATTAGGCAGTTCATCATTCCAAGTATATGACTCTTTGGTCGGATTAGCGAAGTCGGTATAGAAACGTAGGGCCTCGAGACCTGGATTATAATTGTTATCACGGCTGGCCAGAGGAACGACATTGAAGGTAACCTGGTTTTGGTCCATCATAACCGCGCCATTTTGCATCATAAGCACCGACAGGATATCGTTAAAGCGGTTAATATTGTTTCCGCCTCCCAGAGCGACGCCAGCCTGGATAATCCCGCCCTTAGGATCCTGTTTGGTCAGCTTTTTTACATCCTGAAGAAACTCTTTGTTCCAAAACTGTGGCGGTTGGCTGATACCGGCATTATTGAAGAGGTCTCGATTGTAATACATCGCAAGCGTATCCACTGAAAGCGGCAGTCCGTAGACTAATCCGTCATCAAGTATGACGTCATAACTCACGGCGTCGACGAAATTGTCTTTTAGCGCCTTAAGTGTTATGCTCGGCGTTGTCCGGAGTTCCGGTATCACTTCTTTTTTCACGGTCCCCTTTACTGCCGGGTAGGCCATTGTGGTCGACTCCGGCATCGGCGTCAGTTTCGATTGATATTTTTTTACCCAAGTATTATGGATAGAAAAAATGTCTGGGCCCCGGTCTTCGGCTAGAGCGTTGAGTAATTCCGCTTCGTATTCTTCAAAACGTAGTTTCCGGTATTCGATGTTTACGAAAGGATGCAAAGCTTTGTATTTGGTAATGATATCATCGAAGGCGTCGCGGCCGTCAAAAACACGCCAATAAGTTAGAGTCACCGGCTGCATCGCCTCTTCCGTGTCTTTGTTGGTTAGCTTGCAACCAAAACCAGCAGTCATTAGAAATACTGCCAGGAGAGACAGAATAAATATTTTTTTGGACATAGCGGATCGTTGGGCCCGCCCCAAGGAGGCAGGCGGATTAGAAAATCACTTTATGACTTCATTATAGCAAAAGCGCCTGATTATTCCAATTGCGGACGGCCGGGTAAGGCTCTGACGGCGATGGTTTAAATTTTTTGCTTGGCATAAAATTGAAAGCTGCCTTTTTAGGCAGCTTTCCAGTTATTATTCCAGCGCTGAAAATACATTAAAAATTCTTTGAATAGGGCCGTTTATTCAGGGGCGCTATTTTTTGATTTCATCCAGCTTGACACTCAGCAGTTTACTGACTCCGTCCGACTCCATAGTTACGCCGTAGAGAATGTTGGCTTGGCGCATGCAGGCGCGGTTGTGAGTGATAACTATGAATTGGGTCCGATTAGATAGATCATCCAATATTTTGGCTAAGCGCTGAGAATTAGCTTCATCCAGGGCGGCGTCCACTTCGTCCAGGACGACAAAAGGAGAGGGGTTGGCGCTGATGATGGCGCAGATGAGAGCGATTGCCGTGAGCGCCCTTTCACCTCCGGAAAGCATGGTAACGGTCTGGATCTTCTTACCTGGCGGCGTCGCTTGGATATCGATACCGACCAGACCAGCGGCATTATTTTTCTTAAGGGAGCGGAGGCGTTTTAGTCGGGTGTCCGCCTCATCTTTAATTAACTCCTCGGCCGGAGTCAGGCCCGCTATTTCTTTAGTCGGGTCACCGCCATTTTTGACGCTTTCCTTCTCTTGATCATCGATCATGATCTTGCCGATCCGGGCCGTTCCGCCGTTAAAGAGGATTTTGAAATATTCATTGAATTTTTCCGATATTACCTTGAATTCGGCATCAAAGCGGCTCTTGATGTTTTTATCGAGTTCTTCAATCACCTGCTCCAAAGATTCGATGGTGCGGCTGAGATCAGATGTCTGGGTGCTCAAGAAGTCAAAGCGTTCTTTTGTCTCTAGGTACTCTTTTTCGGTTTCTGGGTCGATACCCCCGATTTGTTCCAGCTGGTTTTTAGCGCTAGTGATGTCTTTCTGCAGCCTGTCTAGATCGATATCTGTTTTTTCGGCGGGAAAATCTTTAACTTCTTGGATTGCTATCGCGTCACGGCGGATGTTCGCCTCGAGATCCTCCAGCCTCGTTTCTTCTCGCGCCGCCTCGACTTGCCAGATGTTTAATTCGCGTCCTATAGCACTTATCGTCTCCTGTTCCGTCTGGATGTCCTGCTGACAGCGATACATTTGCGCTTTCTCTTTCTCCTGTCCGCGATTCAGCTCCTCGCGGTCGATTTCCAGCGCCCGCATTTTCTCTTCTATCTCCGTCAGACGTTTTTCCGCTTCGGTCCGGGCCGCGGCTAGGGCGCTATCGTCCAGAGGTTCGGAGTTTTTAGTGATTTTTTCTCCGATGACTGAGATCTCTTGCTTTAAGCCCTCGATCTTCTCGGCCGCCAGCCTCAGCCGTTCGCCTAGCGCTGCCAGTCGTAGACGTTCTTCGTTGAGGCGATCGACGGCCGTCTGTTTTTTTTCGGTAAGAGTGATGATTTCCGACTGGATTTCTTTGATTCGTCGCCAATCTTCACCGCTCAATTCGCGGGCCCTTTTTTGCCAATCAGACTTGATCGTCTGTATCATCTGTCGTATCTTTTCGAGATCTTCTTGAGAGGCTAGTTCGTCCAGGCGGGCCAAGAATTCTTCGATAAAACGGCTTATCTTTTTATTTTGATCTTCGGGAGCGTCGCCGCGGCTTAAATTTTTGTTTAGTTCGATCAACTCCTTATTCAAGGTATCGAGGCGCCCCTGCACTCCAGCCAGCTCCGTTTCCCGGCGCGCCTTCTCTTCATCCGCCGAGGCACTCGATAGGTTTTCTAGTTCGCGACTGGCGCTTTTCAGGCTCGTTTCTAGCTCTTCTTTTTTAGTTTCCAGCCAGGAGAGATCGAATTTTCCGCGTGATTCTAGCTGGATTGTATTTTCAGCCTGAAGACGGGCTAACTGCCGGAGATGTTGGTTTTTCTGGACAGAGAGTGACTGGATTTTTTCTTGTATGACGTCCATCTCAGGCCGGTTATCCTTCAATCTGATCTTATCCAGTTCTTCGTTCAACTTAGTCAGTATTTTTTCTCGTTCGCGTTTCACTTTTTCTTTGGCCAAAAAACGGTTGTTATGATCGCTAAGCTTTAGGCTACTGTCGTGCCAGAGATGACCATAGTAGCGGAGTTGCTTAAGCCGCAATTCTTGTTCGATCTCGCTCCGCCGTTTAAGTTTTTCCACGCTGCGAGTGAGACTTCTAAGCCGGGGACGGATTTCGGCAAGCAGCATGTCTACCTGTTGTAGATTGGCGTAGCTGTTTTCCAGCTTGTTGAGAGCGGAATCGCGTTTGATCTGAAATTGTTTGACACCAGTGGCCTCATCGAAAAAATCCTTGCGTTCAGCGGCGGAGGTGCTTAAAAAATTTTCGACCATACCTTGGCCGATGACGCTGTAGGTTTTCTGACCGAAGTTGGCTTTAGCCAGGAGCATCTGGATATCGCTCAAGCGGACGCGGCTCCCATTCAAAAGATATTCGCTCTCACCACTACGATAGAGGCGGCGAGTGATTACGATTTCAGGCGAACTCAGGATCATCTGGTCCAGATCTTTTTCCGTTCCGATATTTTCCGGACCAACAGCCTTAGCATTACCGCCCGCGCTATTGTTCAGATACAAAGCGACCTCCGCCAGGCCGAGGCGCTGTTTTTGATCGGAGCCTGAAAAGATGACATCTTCACTTTTTTTGCCGCGCAGAGTTTTCAGACTCTGTTCGCCGAGAGCCCAGCGGATCGCATCGGCGACATTGGATTTTCCTGATCCGTTGGGGCCGACTATAGCTGTCAGTCCCCGTTTTTCGCCGCCGACCAGGCCAGGGAAGATCAGTTTATTTTTGTTAGCGAAAGATTTGAATCCCTGAATTTCCAGTTTTTCTAAAAACATAGCTTATTTTAGATAGATTTTCTTGCTTAATTTCTGTATACTTATATAATGATAGACAATATCAAGAAAAAAGTAAAAAGATGATCATTTCTCTGAGCGGGGCTCACGGCTCCGGGAAAAGTACGATTGCCCAGATGCTTGCCGATAAGCTCGGTTGGCCCCGTTATTATATCGGTGGGCTACGCCGCGAAGCGGCTAAGAAGCGCGGGTTGACACTTGCTGAATATAATGCTCTGGGCGAGAAGGATGAAGCTACTGATCGCGAGGTTGATGAATACCAAAAGGAATTGGGACGTGCCAGCGATAATTTTGTCATTGAAGGGAGGACTTCTTGGTATTTTATTCCTCAGTCCCTAAAAATCTATCTGGATGTCAGTCAGGAAGAGGGGTATAAGAGAATTTTTGGCCACCTTCAGCAAAAAAATGACAGAAATGAGGATAAAAATCTACTAAGCCCGGAAGATGTAAAAAAGAGTTCGGAGGCCAGGATGGAAAGCGACCGCCGGCGTTATCAGAAATACTACGGCATCGATGTCCATGACCTGAGCCATTATGATTTTTACCTGGATACAACCAAATTGACGCCGGCTGAGGTCTTCCAGATCGTTTATGACCGGGTTATCCAGTCGTTGGGTGGGGCCAGTGCTAATTTAACTGATTGCCTTGACAATAAGAAAAATTAATTATAGTATTAGACCAGATTTTCTCAATATTAAATAGCATTGAAACGGGACCGCCGGTCTCGTTTGTGGATTAAACATATGGTTGAGACCAAACTAGAACTGAAACCGGGCATGACGGTCAGGGTGTATCAGAAGATCAAAGAGCCGAACTCCAAAGGAGAAGAGAAAGAAAGAGTCCAGTATTTTGAGGGCTTGATCATCGCTCGCAAACACAACAAAGAGAAGGGAGCAACAATTACCGTCCGCAAGGTATCGGAGGGGATTGGTGTGGAGAAGATATTTCCCCTGCATCTGCCAACCATTACTAAGATCGAGATCAAAAAACAGGCGGCCGTCCGGCGCGCTAAACTTTATTATCTGCGGGATGGCTATAAGAAGAAATTGAAAGAGAAGGTCGTTAAGTAAGCGATCTCCCTTAGTCCGGGCGAATGGTGAAACTGGTAGACACGCAAGCTTGAGGGGCTTGTGGCCGCAAGGCTGTGGAGGTTCGAGTCCTCTTTCGCCCACGTTTAACGGCCGGCGCGAAGCCGGCGTACGGTCGGGCGCATAGCTCAGTTGGTTAGAGCGCTTCGTTTACACCGAAGAGGTCCAGGGTTCGAATCCTTGTGCGCCCACTAGTCATAGAGATCCCCGAGAGGGGATTTTTGTTTTAAGCAGCGTCTGGCTTTTAATCGGAGGACTATATGTTATATAATGATGGCATGAATAATATATTTGAAAGACTGCGCCGCAATTTCATTTATATCCTGTTTTTCCTGGGCACGCTGGTTGTTCTCATCGTCAAGTTCCCGGAAATGTGGTTAAGTATTGAGCCGTTGCCAGGCTGGGATACGTTGGGTCATTACTATGCTTTTTTAAAGCAGATAGATTTTTTGAAATCCGGGAGTCTCAAGGGCTACATGTTGGAGTGGTTTGGCGGTCAGCCCCTTTTTTATTTTTATTCGCCTTTATTTTTTTGGCTTGGTTCGTTAATAGCGATCGCTTTGCCCTTTCTTTCTCCGGTTGTGGTATTCAAATGGTTGATACTCTTATCATTGGCCGCTTCCGCGCCTATTTTTTATTATTTTGCCAGGACTTTTTTGCCGCTTCGTCCGCAGCCGCTTGTGGCGTGGGCGCTTTTCCTGCTCTACATATTTTTCCAGCCTTTTGAGTTTGGGGCTCTGGGGATCGGCCTACCCGCTGTTACTGAGCAAGGCTTGATAAGTCAGGGGGCGGGCATCGCTTTAGTTTTGCTGTTCCTGTCGTTCTATAAGAAATTATTGGATGGACCGCGCGAATTTTGGAAGGAAAAATACTTTTATCTCGCTGTTACGACCGGGTCGGTCCTCCTTTACTCACACATGCTATCAACCGTTCACGCGATTATTTTAGGAGTGATTGTTTATTTATTTTATTTCAAGAAGCCGGGTTCATTTTTCAAGTCGGCGGCGATCTTTATCGGGATTGCTCTTATTGGTTCCTATTTTCTTCTGCCTTTTCAGAAGTATAGTCAGTATACTTCGCTTTGGAATTTCAGGCGTACCGAGGGCTTCTTTGTCAGCCCTATGCAGCCGCTCTTGGCTTTTGATTTACTAGATCTCTTAAACGGGCGCTGGGCTGTATTCAATTGGCCGTGGTTCATGATGCTCATCGGTGCTGCCAGCGGAGCGGTTTCTCTTTTGAGGAAGAAACTGTTTTTGCTACCAGCCCTTTTTTTGCTGCCATTTCTGATAATACCGACTGATTATTTTCCCCAGATGTTGCCCTCTTTATCTTTACAGTTCCACCGCATCATGCCGTTAATGATTATCTTGTGCTTGGTAATGAGCCTGTACGGGTATTCTCTCCTGGATGATTGGTTAAAAGCCGATAAGAGGTACCTGTTTTGGCGGATGGTCTTTTGGACTATCTTTTTGGGCATGGTTGTCTGGCGGATCAGCATCTTCTCATTTATCGCGGATAGTCATAACGTTAAGCCTAACCTGCTCAAGTCAACCGTCAATCCAATTACATATCACTTCTCCTTAGCTGATTACCCAGGTAGCCGTGATGTCGAAAATCTTCTTGACTGTCTAAGAGGGGAAGACGTCTCTGGCCGGGTCGGCGTCGAACAAGACCTGACATTACTGTTACAGAGGGTAGGATCATCGCATTATTTCGACTACGCCCTGCCTCAGGCGGGTTTTGCGGCTCTCTACGGCCTTTATTCGGAATCAGCAAACCAGGCAGCCTTTGTTTACCCGCCGTTTGTAGCGATAAGCCCCATAATATCCGAGTATAACTATCCCAGCTTCCACTATCTAACTTGGAATAATATTTTTAGGGGTCAGACATCTCTGGACTCGGTCAAACAGTTGGGCCTGTTTAATGTCCAGTATATAGTTGCCCATGACCCGGGAGCCAGCTATAATATGGCCTCTTTGGGGGCGGGGGTTGCCCAGGCGGTCAACTGTCCCGGCACCAGCTTCAGTTTATATCGGGTTAATGACGCCTTGCGCCGGCCGTATGTCGGCTATCCGTCTTATAAACCGTTTCTATACGTAATGGCCGATAACGAATACCTGTCTTTCCGAAAACTCAGCCTGGGCTGGTTTACTCTCACTGAGTTATCTGATGTGCCAGTCATATATAAGAAAGGATTGCGTCTTGACCGATTAGAAACCATACCCGAAGGAGAATGGGGAGAAATTGCTGGCATTATTGTGGGTGCCGAATCTTTATCAAGAGAAGACGTGGCAGCACTAAAAGGACAGGACAAGCCGGTACTGGTCTTGTCTGACGGCCTCTATCGGGGCGAGAGTCTGCCGCCGGAGTTCGTCTCGATAAGCCATTTCAAACCGGTGGCTGATTTTGACGAATACAATCAGCACTATTTTCCTGACCTGGTTTCTCTAAAAAAGTTCCGGGAGTTTATAATCGGAACCGCCAGGACAGACAAGAATAAAATTGATCCAAAGAGTGAATTATCTGTTTGGGCCTGGAAGGATCAGGAGATCGCTTTTACCGGTACGGGTCCGGTACTTATCAATGCCTCTTATTTTCCGGCCTGGCGTAGTCTCGATCAGCAACAGACAATTTATGAGGTGACCCCAGGACAGATGTTAGTTTTTTCTAAAGGCGATACGCGATTAGAGTTTTCGGCGACCCGCTACGATTGGATTGGCGGATTTATTTCTTTAGTTTCCATACTTGGTTTATTCGGCGCTGTCTATTTACTGAAGAAGACCCATAGTTAATATGAAAAAGATTATCTCAAACAGTGAGTTGGAGACTTTTACTCTGGGGAAAAAGTTCGGTCGGCGGTGCCGCGGCGGAGAAGTATTTTTGCTTTGCGGCGGCCTAGGTGCGGGCAAGACAAAATTTGTCCAGGGTCTGGCTGAAGGTTTGGGCGTAAAAGGAAGAGTAAATAGTCCTACTTTTAATATCTTGAAACTTTATCGGAGGAGCGGCGGGAACTTTTGTCACGTTGACGCCTATCGGATCAATTCCGGACACGATCTTGAAGATCTCGGTATCAGGGAATACCTGGGTGTTTCTGGCACCGTAACGGCGATTGAATGGGCGGAAAAGGTTAAAATAATTTGGCCCGTAGGGGCTAAGGTATTTAATTTCCTCCCCACCGGCGAAAATCGACGGGAAATTATTTGGCGCGCAAACTCTTGATGATTAGAGTGATGGCGCCCAGGCTGATCATGATATCGGCTAGATTAAAAACCGTAAAATAACGTAATTCCAAGTAATCCACCACGTAGCCATAAGTTAAGCGGTCGATCAGATTGCTGAGCGCGCCCGCTATTATGAGGATCAGGGCGACGACAACTAATCGGTTGTCAGGCTGCGACCATAGGCGAATCAGATAGATGATGAGTGTCGTGATTACGGCGGCAATCAACCAGTTGAGCCACGGCCCACCCAGTGGAAGAGAAAAGGCGATATTGTAATTGGCCGTAAATTGAAAAGTGAGCATCTTTCCTAGGAGTGGCCAGGCCGGATCTGGCATCATCTGCAAGGCCGTGGCTTTAAGGAAGCGATCAGCCAAAAAAAATATAGCCACGCCGGAGGCAGCAGCTATATTCTGGCTCGCTAATGATAGGTAAGGGAGTCTAGGCATTTTCTTGCAGTTCAGTCTTACATTTTATGCAGGCGCCGGCCGTCGGGCGAGCGAGCAGTCTCTTTTCGGCGATCGGGTTGCCACAATACTTGCAGATCCCGTAAGTGCCCTTCTTGATCCGATCGAGCGCCTTGTTGGTATCTTCTAAAGTTTTTTCCAACACTTTTTCCGTTACCACATTAGTAGTATAGTCGCTAATTTCTTGAGCATTCTCATCGGGCTTGTCGCCATAATCAGGAAATTTAGCCGTGCGATCATCGGCTTCGTGCTGGTCATGGCGGGATATATTCGCCAGATCTTTCAATATTTTATTCTTTTGCGTCAGGAGCTGTTTTTCAATCTCGGCAATCGTTTTCTGGTCGAAAGCCTGTTCGGTTTTTGCCATATGAGCATAAATTAAAAAAGCCGTCTAAATGACCTTTTGATAGTTAAATTATAGCGTAAAGTCGCGGTTTTGACAAGACGTAATCGGTTTGCTATGATTGGGCTGTGGCTACGGTAAATAGGCCTTTTTTAGATTAAGCGGCTAGTCGTGTCGCGGTCCATTTGTTAAATTGGAGTGGTAGCTCAGTTGGTTAGAGCGTCTGCCTGTCACGCAGAAGGTCGCGGGTTCGAGCCCCGTCCATTCCGCATTTTCCATAATCAATCCGCTTGGGGCGGATTGATTTTTTTATGGGAAAAGAGACTATATTCAAAATCGTCATTGTTTCTGCTATGATAATGGCATAATAGATAATTTATAAAAAATATGTCTGAAATCCAAATTTTTCAAGTTTTAGGCTTGCTGTTTTTTGCCAGCGGACTGGGCCTCCTAATCAACCCTGGTTTCGGCAAGAAGCTGTTGGATAATCTGACCGATTATCCGATGTTTACCTATCTGTCATCGCTGATTGTTCTGGTCGCTGGTTTTTATCTCGTTTCTTTCTTCAATGTCTGGGCTTGGGATTGGACGCTCCTCCTGACCCTGACTGGCTGGGCAGCGCTCATCAAGGGCGTGACGATGTTGATCTTTCCGGGGCTTGTCCATAGCTGGGTAAGCGAGCTCAAGGATTCTTATGTCACGGTAAAGGCGGTCGCCGCGGCTGTTTTAGGCTTTGTCTATCTGGTGCTCGGTTTATTAATGCGGTAACTTTCTGAATAAAACAAAAGCCCCGGTAGGGGCTTTTGTGTTTCAAGACAGTTCAGGGTGCCTCCAGAGGGAATCGAACCCCCATCTTGAGATCCGGAATCTCACGTTCTATCCGTTGAACTATGGAGACAGTTAACTTGCATATTATCGGACATTTGCCGGGAAAAATCAAGTCGCTGGGTCGTGGTAGCGGTTAAGCCCGGATACTTTTAAGTGCTTCCTTTATTTCCGCGAGACTTTTCAGCTTGACCAATTCTTGGCGGTAATTAGTAGCTCCGGTTAGACCTTTCACATATGACAGTAGTTGTTTCCTAAATTCAACTAGCCCCTGCGGCCCTTTGAGGCGGAAGGTCAGCTCCGCGTGATCTATCGCCACAGACCTTCTCTCCGGCCAGCTCCATTTTTTGTATTGCCCAATCGTCAAATATTCTTTGATCTGATTAAATATCCAAGGACATCCGTAAACGCCATGGCCGATACCGAGGCCGTCGGCGTTCGTAATTTCCAGGACTTCTTTGGCTTTCTCTGGTGTATAAATGCCGCCATTAGCCAAGATCACGCCCGGAAAAACTTCTTTCACTTTTTTTATGTAGTCGTAGTCGACTTCTTCGATCCAGGGAGCCTCAAAGGAGCGTCCGTGCATCATGACACAAGCAACCGGCAAGTCGTGGATTTTTTCCAGGAGAGCCAGGCTCGTGTTAGTAGTTGATTTATCTGATGATTTGATCTGTGTTCGGGTTTTGATTGAAACCGGTAGCCCGCCCCCCTCGATAGTCGCCTGGATAATCTGATAAGATCGTTCTAGATCGCGCAGGAGAGCGACACCGCTACCCTGGCCGGCGATTTTTTTGGCCGGACAACCGAAGTTGATATCTATTCCGGCCGGGCCCAGCTCTTTTACTATCTTGGCCGCTTTATAGAACTGTTCCGGATCATTGCCGCCCAGCTGGATTACGACGGGCTGTTCTTTATCTGAGATGGCGGCCAGTTCTAGAGTTTTTTTGTTATGTCGCGCCAGACCCTGAATCATCGTGAGTTCAGTATAGACCACGTCGGCGCCATGTTTATGGCAGAGTAGGCGAAAAGGCAGATCTGTTACGCCGGCCATCGGAGCCAAGGCCAAGATTGGTCGGGGAAGTTTTTGCCAGAAGTTCGACATTAGAGGGATAACTTATAAATTTAGCATTTTTTCCAGGACAACCGGCAATTTTCGCGTTCCGTCGCGGCCGCCGCTGAAATGGCCTTGGTCACGGACAACGATTATCTCTGAACCGAGCTTATCGCGAAAGTCTTCCTGGTTATCAAGCGGTATATAAGGATCGGTGTCGGAAAAAATGGCCATGCTCCTAGGCAGATGGCTTTTGACTTTTTTAAAGTCGATTGGTGTTTCCAACCAGTGACGGACGGTCTCTCGAACATCGGGGGCGTCCTCCAGACCGGTTAGGCGCTTGAAGAATCCAGCGGCAAAAACGGCGCCGCCGACCCGTTTACCGTCCGGTAGGGATTCTAAGTAGCGGGCAATCGTCGAACAGCCTAAGCTATGGCCGACAAAATATGTCTGTTCATCCGCTTCTTTTATGGTTTCGGCCAGAGCGGGAACCCAGTTATTGATCCGCGGGTTGGCGGCTTCGGGGAGCTGCGGAACAAAAACCTTAAAGCCGGCTTGTTCCAGGCTTTTTTTGAGCCAGGGAAACCAGCCCTCATCCGGGTAGCCGTCCCAGCCGTGGACGATGAAGACTCTCTTATTCATGGTTAAATTATAGCAAAAAATCGCCCTGAGGGCGATTTTGTTGCGGCCGTTTTTGGAAATTTTAGATGATGCTGTGATAGAACTCCAGGACTTGGGCGATATCGACATCTTGCGGAAGATCGGTTGGTTTAGGAAGATGTAGGAGGCGCCCGCCCATCGGTTCGAGCTGCAGGTGGCCCAGGGCCACGCCGGCTTGGCGGTTGTTTTTGATCTCTTCGCTGATACGGGGCTTTTTGGCGGTCTTCGGCCGGAAGCTGATGGCCTGTCCGGGTAGCACCTGATAAGAAGGAATATCTAGTTTCTTATCATCGACTAAAACGTGGCCGTGGGTGACGAGCTGGCGAGCCTGTTCGCGAGTCCGTCCCAGGCCCAGACGGTAGACGATATTATCCAAGCGTGTTTCCAAACGTTGCAAGAGGACGACCGGCGCTTCACCGGTACTCTTGAAAGCTTCACGGGCGTAACGTTGCATCTGGCGCTCCATGATGCCATAGATAAACTTAAGCTTCTGCTTCTGGAGCAGCCGTTCGCCATAATCGGATTTTTTCCGTGGGCGTAGATTTTGTCGGCGATGGGTCTCTCCGGCAGCGGCCAGACCAAATTTCTGGCGCATCTTAACTTTTGGTCCTAAATACCTAGCCATAGTTTGATTGGGTTATAATTTTATATTGGCCACCTGGGCAATCTCTTACCTGACGGGGGTTCGAGACGGCTCAGACGGTCGGTCGAGAGGCGTCAGGAGCAGCAGTATCCCTTTAAAATAAAAGGAATATTTAAATATCCCTAGCCTGTCTGTCTATTAAACAATATTACACTATCAGTTATTGTGAGATTAGTCAATCGTCCTTTTCATCTTCTGACAGAAGAAGAAAATTGGCGGGCAGGACCCGACATCTTGCTCGGAAATCTGCCTCCGGCCGTTAATCTCTAGGAGCTTGAATCCGGCCGCAGCGATTTTTTTCGTATATCACGCGGTGCTAAAAATAAAAAGACCCTTTCGTTTTTCCGAAGAAAATTGAAAGGGTCAAATGATCCAAGAAACAAAGGGACAAAGGAACAAAGGAACAAAGGAACAATATTAAGAAGCCTGAGAGCCAGGGGATTTACGGTAGAACACCCGTTGGCCGGCGTTCCACTCAGGCGGATTCTCGACTGAGCGCGCATACACGAACCAGCCATC
>Ga0265297_10002129_pt1 | contig 41903 bp, 44 predicted proteins | sample Munlanlwell13791_FD_192502 | JGI IMG/M metagenome (GOLD analysis project Ga0265297, IMG submission 192502) | Leachate microbial communities from a municipal landfill in Southern Ontario, Canada - Leachate well 137-91 | ecosystem: Engineered > Solid waste > Landfill > Unclassified | place... | reverse complement strand
TGCGAGGGAAGAACTTGGACTTCGGGTTCAAGCAAGGGGGCGTCCTTAACTCACCGAGTTAGGGATAGCCAAGCGGCTATATGTTAGACGAATACTTCGTCGACTCCAGGATTGCCTGGTTTACGACGGACTCGTCGAACAGATAGTCAAGGAGATTTGAAGAATAAGGATTTGGGGATTAAAGCATCGCGCTTTAATCAAAATTATTATCGCATTTATCTGCGATCAATAATCCCCAACCCAATTCTTCCCTTCTCCTTCCGCTTTTTCGCTTTTCAAGGAATAACTTTGAAGACCGAAACAGGCGGATCTTTAAAAATTTATGATTTCATCCCTCCTTCGCTCTAAATATCAGAGCTATGGAAGGGCATAGTAAGGTCAGACCTTGTAAGAAGGTATTAAAATCCCGTGTGGTTTTAATTTAAGTTTGTTCTTTAACATCGTCATCAGAAATTTACAAAAATCCCGTGTGTTTTTTGCTTTGCAAAGTTGAGCGAATTCAAGAAGCCGTAAAAACTCGCAGTTGCAAGTGTTTGCAACTAAGTTTTTTACATTGATGAGCGAAACTGAAGCAACTCACAAAAACACTAGGGCGTGCTTTCTTGCATTCTTCTTTGCGCGAACAAAGAAGTATGAAGTTTGCATGAAAAGAATGAAAAATCGTTTGCTTTGATAAGCAAAATAATCAAGCATTTGCTCTTTAAAAAGTAGTGATAAAAAGAAATAAAAGGTATCTGGAAATGTGGAGGCAAGAATAAAACCTCTAAAGCAAACCTGCTGCCGGCAGGTTGATTGCGGGTAGCAGGCTATCCCTTGCCTTCACATTTTTGGGTATCCAATATTGACTATGAAGTGTATAATGAATGTAAATCGGGTAGATTACCGTTTCTCGAGAGGTGTAGGCTCTAAGTAATTAGAAAATCAGCCTCGGGAACTAAGTAGTCCCCGATTTTTTGTTGGCAAGAATTTATTTTAATATTTCATCGGCCTTAACCAAAATATCAGCTTTCTTCTTCTTTCTCAAAACCGACTGTGCTAGAAAATGTGATCTTGCTTCCTTGCCAACGAATCCAAACTTGATAACAGGAATACTTTTTAAACCTACCTCCCTGTTGTCGGTAGACTTTTAGGAACCCATGCTCACAAAAATATTTCTTAATCTTCCGCTTCTCCGATTTCTTTAATAATATTGAAAAAGAACCTCCGTCTGAAAAAGCAATTACCGTATCCAAATTGGTTTGTTCGATCTTCCCCGATTGGTCAATTTCAAAATACATCAATTCATATTACAGCAATTTAAAGGCCGAAAAAGCGGAAAGAAAAATATAAGTAATTGGTAATTAGTAAATAGTAATTTGAAATTAGAGTTCAAACATTGGAGATTAGAGGTTAGAGATAAGAGGCCGGAAATTAATAATGAATAATTTATAATGATTCATAAGTTATAAGTTAATTTTCGCTCTTTAAAACTTAATCAGAGTATTGAAAAGATTAGATTCAGAATTCCGAAGGTTGAATACCCAGATGTGATTCGACTTTTACGACCCGTTTTTTCAACCCCAAGTATTCGGTGTCAAAACCGTTAACAATAATTCTTAGATCCTTTTGAATTTTCCTTTGTCCCTTTTTAAGACTTTCTTGTCCTTTTTCAAGGAAAGTAAGCCTTTTCTCAAGATTCGTTTGGCCTCTCTGAAGACCGGCAACGCTTTTTTCAAGATTCGTTTGGCCTCTCTGAAGACCGGCAACGCTTTTTTCAAGATTTGCCTGACCTTTTTCAAGATTCGTTTGGCCTCTCTGAAGACCGGCAACGCTTTTTTCAAGATTTGCCTGACCTTTTTCAAGATTCGTTTGGCCTTTCTCAAGATTCGTTTGGCCTTTCTCTAACTTTTTGAAACGAGGTTCGGTTACATCAATTATAACTTGTTTTATTGCCGAAAGGTCGGATTTGGTTAAAGTCATAGCTTATTTATACCTTTAGAAATTATCACTTTGATCTTTGAACATATTATCCATTCATTTGAGAATTGCACTAACTGCCTCATCCAGATCTTTACTGACAACGGGGGCATTTGGATTAACATCTGCAAACATAAATAGATTAAAACATTAAGAAGTAGTACTGTCAACGAGAAAAGGTATCTGAAAATGTGAAGGTAAAAAAAACCTCTAAAGAAAACCTGTGGTCGTACTTTCTTGCATATTTTTACACAAGCAAAGAAGTATAAAGGAAAAAACCGGCAAGTATTAAAAACTACATAGAAAAACAGTAATCCAATTGTCGTATAATGAAATTGAAGGATAAAACTTGATATGTAAGGATGCGGAGGTATAAGGGCAAAAACCTCTAAAGCAATCCTGCCTTCCTTGGGTAAAATCAAGGAAGGAAAGGATCTACCCAACTGCCTCCGCATCTTTACACACCAAAAAACCACCGCTTTAAACGGTGGTTTTTTATTTACATAAATGACATTCAAAATATAACTGGAAGCGAAACCCGTTTATTTTACAGTTAAACGGCGGACTTAAAAACTGGGTGTATTCCACATCCCGTTAGATAATAACCTAAAGGGACTTTCCGTGAGAAACTCCTTAGAAAGGAGGTGATCCATCCGCTCCTTCCAGAACGGATACCTTGTTACGACTTAATCCTCATCGCTGACTCTACCTTCCCCCGCACGTTTATCGGCAAAGACTTCCGAAAATCCAACCAAGCAAGCCGCAAACGGCTCAAGCCATTTAAGGCGTTTCTTCTTCCTATGGTGAAAGTTCAAAAATCTTTTGTAAATAAACGTGCGGGGTTCGGGTATCTCCAACTTTGCTGACTTGACGGGCGGTGTGTACAAGACCCGAGAACGTATTCACCGGTACTTTGCTGATTACCGATTACTACCAATTCCGCGTTCATGAGGGCGAATTGCAGCCCTCAATCCCCACTGAGAAGCCGTTTGATGGGATTAGCTCCGCGTTACCGCTTGGCAACCCATTGTCGGCTTCATTGTAGCATGTGTGTAGCCCTGGACATAAGGGCCATGCTGACTTAACGTCGTCCCCGCCTTCCTCCCGAGAATTACTCGGGCTGTCCCGTATGAACAATTTAACATACGGCAAGGGTTGCGCTCGTTACCCCACTGAAGGGAACACCCCACGGCACGAGCTGACGATAGCCATGCAACACCTGTACTAGCACCTTCAAAAGAATCCGCCATTTCTGGCAGAGTGCAGCTAGTATGTCAAGTCCAGGTAAGGTTCTTCGGTTCGTCTCGAATTAAACCACATGCTCCACTGGTTGTGCGGGTCCCCGTCAATTCCTTTGAGTTTTAAACTTGCGTTCGTACTCCCCAGGCGGCTCGCTTAACGCGTTAGCTTGCGCGACGCACTCAATAAAGAACACATCGCTAGCGAGCATCGTTTACGGCCAGGACTACAGGGGTCTCTAATCCCTTTCGCTACCCTGGCTTTCGTTCCTCAGCGTCAAATATTTCCTAGCTACCCGCCTTCGCCCTCGGTGTTCCTTACGATATCAACGGATTTCACTCCTACACCGTAAGTTCCAGTAGCCCCGGAACATTTCAATTCTCCCAGTATTACCCCCCTTTCCGAGGTTAAGCCCCGGTCTTTGAAAGATAACTTAAGAAAACGCCTACGAACTCTTTACGCCCAATAAATCCGGATAACGCTTGCACCCTCCGTATTACCGCTGCTGCTGGCACGGAGTTAGCCGGTGCTTATTCTCCCTTCGCTCTCGCTCGGGGCAAAAGTGGTTTACAACCCGAAGGCCTTCATCCCACACGCGGCGTCGCGGCGTCAGACTTTCGTCCATTGCGCACGATTCCCGGTTGCTGCCACCCGTAGGTGTATGGTCCGTGTCTCAGTACCATTCTGGGGGAACACGCTCTCACGCCCCCTACCCGTCGTAGCCTTGGTAGGCCGTTACCCCACCAACAAGCTGATAGGCCGCAGGCTCCTCCTTCGGTGCGCAGTTACGCGCTTTCCCCTTCGATTGCTCTAAAGGACTTATGCAGTATTAGCCCCGCTTTCGCGGGGGTATTCTCCGCCAAAGGGTAGATTCCTACGTGTTACTCAGCCGTTCGCAACTAACTTCCTTGCGGAAGCCCGTTCTACTTGCATGCCTAAGGCACGCCGCTAGCGTTCATCCTGGGCCAGGATCAAACCCTCAAATAAGTGACGAGTTTGTACCCTAAGCTGTAAAAACAAACTTAAAGTAAGCTCATCTTTACGCTTCCAGTCATATTTTGAATGTCGAATACTTGATGTATTCTGTCCCCCTAAAACAAAAGGGGAACCATTTTCAAAATATTTGCTATATATTCAAATATTAAGGAGCAAAACAAATGCGCTTCTTAAAAGCAAAAAGCCGCCAGACGGCGGCTGCCTAAAGATTTAAAGCCTTTGCGGCCATCTGGATCACGCTTTTTTCATTTGCTGTAGTGCTATTATAACACAAAAATCAACTATGGCAACAAGTTGTACAGTATCAGAGTTTCGTTGACATCGGGTAAGTCGGATAATGTCTTGTTTGATAGTATCCAGTCCTCGATTCGTTGTTGTGGTGTTCTTCCGTTCATGCCATAGCCTCCATGACGCCTAACGGTATTGTACCAGGCAAGATATCTATTTAACCAATACCTTCCATAGCTTAGATCCTCTTTGTGAGCTGATACTCTCCAGAAGCATTCTTCCTCAATTGTCCTGTGAAGTCTTTCTACCTTGCCATTGCTGGTTGGGTGCTTTACCGGATTTCTCCTGATGGTAATCCCCAATGCTTTACATATTTTAGTGAAATGCTTCTTGAACCCGCTCCCGTTGTCTGTCCTGAAACATCTGATAGGGAAAGGGGCTTCTCTGACTATTTTCAAGACAAATAAAGAAGCATTAAGGGAGTTGTTGTGATAATAACAGTCAGCCATTCCCCACCTTGAATGGTCGTCAACAGCGCTGATTAATATTATGCCTTTCTTGCCAAAGGGTTCTGTTGTATCGATCTGAACCTCTTCTCCCGGGAACCCTTTGGCATATAAGGTGACTGGCTTTCGTTTACCTTTTTCCTTCGGGATAATCAGCCTTTTCCTGACAAGTATCCTGTAAGCTGTTGCTCTTGATATATGGATATGTATATCCCCAAGCAGCCAGCATATCCTGTCAGCTCCGACTCCATACAGGTTAAAGTATTTCTCTACTGTATCTTCAATCCACCCAGGCTTTCTGTTGTAAGCCCTCTTGTAGACCTTGGGACCACGCTTTCTGCCTGTAACAGCTGAGGATCCGTGCTTCTCAACTGACCTTCTTAATTTCCATAGTCCCTGCCTTGTGATACCTAATATCTTTGCTCCCGCATTAACAGAGAGCTTTCCGCTATTTACCTCATTGACCACCCTCAGCTTAGTATCGATAAGTTTACCTAACTCACGAATACTCATACACTGCTCCTTTCTAAGTTACCGGAACTGCCGGTAACAGGAGCTATTGTATCTTCCGGGAAGTTATAATTTGAAGCCGTATTATGTAAACTAAATTGCTGATACTTTAAGAACTATGGCAACAAGTTATAAATTTACTATCTTCGTCCGAATACCTCATTTAACAAACCGCTTTCATCAACCTGATGTCTTAGGGTGGTGCATCCATCCCCAAATTGATCACGGACTAATCTTGATATGTAATATACATCCCCCGCAGGACTGATCCCGTTACAACCTTTTGCATCCTTAACTAATCCACTGACGTGTTGTGCTAAAATAATTCCCTTTGCGGCTAAAACAGAAAGTGCATTCTTTCCTATCATCCCGTAATACTTTGATTTTATCTCTCGGATTTCTTCACCTAACGATTTATCTCTTGCCAAATAAGACCTATAACTGGGTATATCTAATAGAGTATCTACACCCACACCTTCACAATCGTCTTGGATTTTCATAAGCATCTCTATCCCATGCAATCTTCTAATTCCTCTCCTTAATCTTCTTTGAGTTCTTATATAATTTTGGCCTTCCAAACCGTCATCCGAATCCGTGAGATAAATTCCATACTTAGCACGTAAATCATCCACCGTTCTACAAGGCTCACCGGGAAAATCCACACCCGCGGATTTTAACAAACCGGGCACGGTAGCTTGCGTATATCCTGCTTCTATGACCCCACTATCAAGTTCAACAAACTCCAACACACCCACCTTATCCCTGTGTTTTGATAGAAGAATAAAATCGTTTTCTGTAACTTCAACCAAATTTCTTAAATCGGGATAATCTTCTAAAAGTCGCCTTCCACGTCTTTCGAGTTCACTTCGTAATAAATTTTCTGTCTGGAGTAAAGGAACAAATTGATCTTGATCACAACCGCTTTTTCTGATTCTTTCAGCGGAAATGCTAAGATCAGCATATTCATTCAGCGCAACAGCCCAAGGGGCTAGCGCTCCGATTCTTGCAAGCATCCCGCCACGCCTTGCTTCTCTTAGTACTTCCTCCGGAAAAGTCAGCGCCAAACCAGCTAATATAGGATATGTGTACCTGGGAGCAGGTACTGTTTCCTCTAGCGGTCTTCTGGAACTTTTTTCATTTACGGCTACACACTCTGCTACCATAATACGTGAATAAATTATACGAAACTATAGGATATATAGTATATATTATTGAAGGAAATAATTCAAATACGTCAGATCTTTCTTCCGAATTTTCCTGTTTCAAGGAAATTCAGAACATCCTGAATCCTCAATTCTCTCCCAGGAGGAATCCTTATTCCAACTCTCCCAGCTGCCTGGGTCGGAGTCATTCCGCTTCTGACATAATTTTCAAAATGCATTTTTTTCACAAAAGACCCTACTTCACGCTTAGCTCTAAGACGGGAAATCATTTTCGATGTTATACCGGAACTTTGATCGTCCATTTATCTACTAAAACTCAGTATGACACATTTGTTTCAATTTCACCACAATTACCCAAACATCAAATATAATACCAATCTTTTAATTCAAAGTTTTTATTTTTTTTACCTTTTTTAACTTTTTTTGTACCCAATGATAAACCATAGGAAGCACCGATATCAAAATAATCGCCATTATAACAACTGAAAAATTGTGCTTCACCGCCGGGATATTACCAAAGAAATAACCCGCTAAAGTAAAAATAAATACCCAAGCGATACCGCCGAAAATGTTATAAGAAATAAAGTTGCCATAGTGCATTTTGCCGATGCCTGCTACAAAAGGCGCAAAAGTCCTGACTATCGGAACAAAACGTGCAAGGATAATCGTTTTCCCGCCATGCTTTTTGAAAAAGACTTCAGTTTCTTTGATATGTTCGTCTTTTATTGGGATTCTCGGATTGGCAATCAATTTTTCACCAAGAAAATGACCTATCCAGTAATTTGCCGTATCCCCCGTTATTGCCGCGACGCAAAGAAGTGAAATAACAACAAAAATATTGAGAGATCCCAATGCGGCGAACGCGCCGGCAGCAAAAAGTAGCGAGTCACCCGGTAAAAAAGGTGTCACCACTAAACCTGTTTCAATAAATATTATCCCAAAAAGAATGGCATAAGTAACGATTCCGTACTGGGATATTATTTCCGCCAGATGTTTATCAATGTGAAGAATGAAATCCACAACAGACCAAATGAACATAAATGAAATTGTATTATAATGAATAATGCGTCACAAGGAGTAATAACGGAATATTCTTTTAATTTTCAGAGCAGGGTTTTTGCTAAATAAAAAACAAAATACTGCAAAGGATAAAAAATATAAAAAAGATATTTTGCTTTAGGACCCTCTTTACGGTTGTACAAATAAATAAAAGCCAGCGAAAGAGTACTTGCCGGAGGACCAAAACTGATTTGCGAAAGGTTTACATAAACTCCTCTCACTCCTCTCATAAAAGAGGTTGCCAACGCCAATAACACAAAAAACAATGCCGAAACTGGAAAATTTTCAAAAAATAGATAGAAGGATATAGTCAGCAGCACACCGAAAGCACCGTAATCCATATTTAAAAGGTATGCAAAAGCAGATGCTCCGACAGCAACTATAATAGAAATAATTTTATTATTCGCCATCCGTATAAGCAAAATCGCGAAAAGTGCAATAGTAAAAGTGAAAAGCACATTTAAATGGTTATTATTGGCATCGACCAGGCCGTGAGCAAGATAGTATGGAAACTGGGAAATCAAAGCAAAAATAAACATTCTTCTGATATATTTTTTGATATCTTTTGTAAAATGGGCGCCGTTTGCAATTAAAAATGCAAAAAGCGGAAAGGAAATCCTGCCGATCAATCTGTAAACTATTTCTTCCGGGAAAAAAAATAAGCCCACATGGTCAATGACCATAGTAGCAATAGCTATTAATTTAATCTGAAAAGAAGTCATTTAACAATTTTACAACAAATGCGTACCATGAAATTTTTTAACCTTTACACATCACCCGTCTTTGATCCTGTTTCTCATATTCTTCAGCCTGCAATTTAAATAATTTAAACCAATTCATTCACTAGTCACCTATAACAAAATTGTAATATAATCAGGTTAGTTCGATGATATGATACAAAATAATTCGTTAACCGCACTAAATGGGGTCAGCGTCGGCCACTCAACAAATTTAGAAAAGCTTCATGGTTGTACCGTTGTGGTTTTTGATAAACCATTTAATGTAGCTTTTTCGGCAAATGGCGGTACTCCAAGGACTTACGACTCTGAAGTGTTAAATGCGGGAAAATCTTATTTTTTGAAACACGCGATATTTATTTCAGACGGTGCCCATTCCGGTCTTGAAACCGCCGGTGAAATTGCCAGAGGTTTAAGAGAAAAAGGTATAGGTTGGAAAATGGACAAAACAATTAATCCATCTATAACAGGAGCAACTGTCATGTCACTTGGTTTAAAAATGAACAAGTTTGAGCCTGTATGCGGATATGAAGCGGTGAAAAATATTTCCAAAGATGAAGTGCAATCGGGGAATTTCGGAGCCGGAACGGGAGCATCTGTAGGCAAATTTTCCTGGACAGAAAATGGAAAGTGTTTGGCGATGAAAACAGGAGTAGGATCTAATAAAATTGATTTAGGTCATGGAGGTATAATCTGCTCACTTACGATAGTCAACGCATTAGGTAACGTCATTAATAAAGATGGCAGCATTTTGGCAGGAAACAGAAATGATAAAAACAAACCAAAATTCAGAACTTTTGCAGGATTTTCAAATTTTTTAATAGATAATATTTCAAATACCACAATTTCAATTGTCGGAACAAATATAAAAGTTTATAGTCAAGAAGATTTACGAAGAATTGCAGAGATCGCTACCCACGGGCAGGTACGAGCAATAAAACCTGTTAACACTTCATTAGACGGCGATTCTGTGTTCGTTTTTTCAACTCAAGAACTCGAACTTAATATGACTAAATTAGGAAAAGAAATTGGAAATCAAGACGGAGATTGGTGGAAACTTAACGTTGACATTCTATGCCAGTTTGCAGCCGATTCCGTTCAGGAAAGCATATATGATGCGTGTTACAAAGCGGACACAATAAACTTAGAATTTGGATATGAAGGAATTGTTCCATCAGTTAAAGATTATAATTAACTTTTTACGGTTTTTTATTTAATGCTGATTAGAGACTGGGGTTCCCTTCGGCCTTACTCTAGCCGTTGCTCCGAGATATAAGGCTATATAAAGCAAACTACTACATTCGAGCTTCTATCGAGAATCAAAAAGGGACAAGGGTCCAGAAAAAATTTATTTTCACTTAAAGTTTGCTCTTTTTAATCGACCTACGAGCCGAAATTTTTCGATTCACTTCCCGATGGGAAAGATTTATAACGCAGCTTCAATTAAACTAGACATGTAAGGTATGTTTATGGCAAATTTCGGAAATGGGTTTCATAGAAGGCTACAACGAAAGAAAAAGAGTTGCCGAAACAATATTTCGAGTAAGCGCGAAGTTCACATATGTCTACGACCCCGAACTGGATAGAAAACTTCGCGGTGCTGGAATAACAGAAAGCGATATTCAAAGACTGTGTATTTCTCCAACCATCGATCCTGAAGATATCGGTTATAAGCTTGCAGGAGTTATTTACTGCGCACAACACGGGGCCATTTGGAATCCGGGAAACCAGTATTGATAACAGATCTTCATAAAGTATCCTTTATGTGTAATCCAACCCTAAAACTTACGAATATAATGCAATGTGAACAGTGAACGCCATTTGAACATATTTTATCAAACAATCTGCTACCCTACTTAACACGATTCCCAATTTTAATTATAAGTCCCCACATGATTAATCCCAATATAATTACAAAATTTGCATACTGCAAACTTCTGTTTAGTAAAAAATATAAAGCAACACACGCTGTGACAACTAAATATAGCGCAATAATTAAAGTTAACGTCCTTTGATTTCTAGAGTATTCTTGCGGCATTTTGTCTTGGTATCTTCCAGGTCTATATCCTTTTTCCCTTAATTTAAATTCTCTCCTTGCTACTATTTGTGAATATACGAATATTGATAGAATGCCAAATGTAAATGGAATAATTGTCCAAAGATAATCTTTTTCCATATATTAATATAAACTCATTTTATAAATGCTGCACACTGTGAACGCTGTTAGAACATATTTTATCAACTCCCTGAACCCAAAACAATTCACCTTTAGTGTCAATTATTAATTCGGACAATTTGTCCATAAATAATATCTTATGAGTAGAGGAAGACCAAAACTAAGCAGAACTTTGCACGCAGAAGCTTTTCATCTAGTAGATGGATGTCCTAGGACTGTTAGAAGAGCAGGTCTTGCTTTTCTCGGGTTCGAGATCGCTGCAAAGTATCATAAATTTAGCAACACTCCTGTATGGCCAGATAAGTTTTTTGGGAACTATGGTAAATATAACTTTGGATTTTTCCAAAAACTCGGAAATCTAAGAGAGAAACTTGGTGACGATATTGCCTTTTTAGTTTATGAACAAGCTATCAAGGTTGTAAGGAACTATAGAGCTAGAGAAGAAAAGTTTACAACCCAGGATATATGGGACCCTGCTGCATATTGGATTTTAGATGAAATCGGGTACCTCGATAGAAAGGATAATAATGAGCAATCTAAATGAACTATTTGAAGCATATCAGGAACATCCAATTGCATACATGCCTATTTATTCAAAGATAACAGGAAGTGTCACGGCAGGAATTTTGCTCTCTCAGATAGTCTATTGGGATGGAAAAATGAAGCATAGGCAATTTTACAAAACAGATAAGGATTTCTGTAATGAGCTATCAATGGGGCCTTCAGAGCTTAAAAATGCCAAAAAGATTCTCCAAAAGAAAGAAATTGTACTTATTACTCGTAAAGGGATTCCTGCTAAAACTCACTATCATCTAAATAGAAACAATTTGACCAATTTACTTATCAGTTGGATTAAAAACTCGCAGCAAGTTGTGTCAAAAACATCTAACAATAAAGGTGGTATCAAATCAACTACTACAGATACTACATCAGAGAATACAACAGAGATTATAAATAATGATAATGCATTTGCTATGCAAATGAATATAAAAGGGAAAGAAGCGTATACATTAACTGAACACCTAAGTATGAATCCATCTAATAGCGAGGAGGTGAGCCAAGCAATAGCTTATTATTCCTATAAGTATTCTATTACTGTAGGCAAACCTCATCCAAGAATTACAAACGAGCAATTTAATGGAGTAGAACTAGGATTTACTGAGCAGTATGATTATGTGGAAAGAGAAAACTTATCGTTAGACGAGTATAAAACGATAATTGATAGCTGGTTCGAAGACGAGCGTGTAAAAAGTGACTTCAACATCATTCATTTTGCTGCTGGAAGAGTGATAGATAACCATTATTTTAAGAGTGTTTATTAGAATTTCGATAAATTTGAATTCAAGAAGCAATTTAAAATATAGCTATGAACTTAAATCATTGAGGTTGATTTGCCTCATTGGTGAGCAATCTTTACTTTGTTAATCTCATCTAGTGTTTCTTTAATTTTTCTTTCCTTTACAGTTTTATATAGCCAACTAACAGCATCAGCGACGTTCTGATATACCTTATCAAGCTGTTCTGGAGTCAAACTATCAAGATTCGTCTTAATTTTGATTTTATTACTCATTACCTAATACTGCTTCCAAACTTCCTCTAAGTGATCTGCTACAACATCTCTAATCCGGACTCCTGACATCTGTGTGCTCCAATGCATTGGCTGAAAATCTTTACTTTGTAATTCTTCCATGAATAGCATTTTTACACCTTCTATATCTGGATTGATTAATTTATCAAATTTCACTCTCACGTAAGGAATAAGCTCGTTTTTCGATTCGTCCCAGTGTTGTCCTTCTGTCTTTTCAGTAACATAACCTGATGCAAAGATTCCTTTTGGCTCCTCGCCCAGTCTAATAATAAAAATCCTGTCTCCAATTTCAACTTTGCCGCTTCTGCAGCTCCACAATCTGTCAATTTCAACGCCATCATCAATTTTTTGCCTCATAGACTCAAGATTGCCCCAAGGCCATCTTTTAGGATTCCATGCTAATAAAAATGTATTCATATTTACTGCTCAATCTCCTTCACGGCTTGTCTATACTTGCAATAGTCGCAATCTTCACCAGGCTCAGGTAAAACATCGCCCTGGAGGCACCTGATTGCGTCCAGAATCGTCTTTTCAACCCAATCTGTGTTACCGGTGTACGGAATGATCTTGATCTCAAATTCCAGCTTGCCATCAAATGCTTCTTTATCAGTATTTCCATTGCAGTAGACAAAATAACCTGTATCAGACACTTTGAAACCATTTTTTCTAAAAAGCCATTGATATATCTCCATTTGTCGCTTGTATCCTATCTGCCAGTCTGCATCCAGAGTCACCTCAGCGTCTTTTGAGGTTGCTTTATAGTCAACTACGATATATTCACCATCTGGAGTAACCCACATGTCATCCACACCACCAGTAATGACAACATTTGTGCTATCTATAGGAACAGTAATTCCACCTCTTAATGAATCTCGCCATTCGTCAATCTTTTCGTGAACGAGTGGAATAGCATCGATACCATATGCTTCCATTAAAGGGTGTCTGGTACCTTTTGCTCTGTGAATGTCAAACTCTTTCTTTAGAAGCTTATCGACTGCTGAATTGAGAGAGAATGGATACCCAGGAGGCTGGGCAACTCCAAGTCTGCGATCCATATAAAAACAACGAGGGCAATTGATAAAGTTATCTATTTTTCCTCGACTCAGCCTAAAAGACTCACTTGATCCTGGATCATAGATATTTCTTGTTCTGTTAGGTTTGTAATATTGAGACATAATTTACTTAAGATCGAATTCCCATCCTTCGTTTTCGAAAAAGTCAGCAAGAGAACAACATTCAACACGATATTCTTTGCACAAGTCAGGCACCGCAGGATGATCGTTGCTACTGTTTCTTCTTTCGTATGTGACAACTATTGTGGATGTAGTTTTTCCTAAGGCTACGACGAATGGGTCAGCATGATATGCACGAGGCTTCTTGTATTGAGATACCAGTGGATATTTATTTACGATTTCAGAGACAATTGCTATTTGCTCTGCCGTAACTGGGGAAACATGAGAATTGTATTGCTTGAACCATGTAATGAGTTCATCATTACCAGCACCAATTTCCTTTTTAACTTCATCAGGAACTAATACCCGGCCATCTTCTATTAACCCACCAATTCTATCCCAAAGTACCCTAAAAGAATTTGGTTTGTAATATCGTCTCCAGCTATCAGTGAACGCTGAAGTATCGAAGCAGTATCTTTTTTTCGACTGGTCTTCCATAATTGATTTTTAGAAATGGTATTCAACGGCAGGTACATGTTTAGTATTGGTATTTAGAAACTCTGCAGCGTCTGCCATAGTAATTCGGTTTGAGTGAAGATTTTCGAGAACTAGAGAAGAATATGCATATCCATTTTGACTGATGATTTTTCTGTATTGAGGTATCCGCACTTCGCCTTTCTTTTTACTCTTATTGAATTCTTCGAATCCCTTTATTAATTCATTCCTCTTCTTTTCATAAATCTGTTCACTAATAGTCCCAGTGGTAACAAATCTTCGATATATCACTTCCTGACTTACGCGAAATCTAGCACAAATTGCTTTAATATCATCGTCTTGCCACTGATCTACAGACAATTTCATAATTCTCTGCACATGTGAATCTTTTAGGAATGCGTCTTTTGGCACTAGTATAGATGCCGCAAATTGATTACAGAATTTTTCTATTTGGATGTATTGATAAGAATTTCGGGATAGGTCATCTGGAGTACAAATTCCAGAATGGTTTAAAAGAATATGTCCAATTTCATGGAATAAAGAAAAGATGCGTCTATTCTCGTGTTCTGACGAATTGAGAGTTATAACAAAAGGTTTTTGATCTGCTAAACAAAACGCACTTACGTCATCCTTCGGCAAGCTTTGTTGAAGAACAAATATTTGAAGCCTCTCAACGGCTTCTTTCCATTTCCTTAGTGCAACAGATCCACTTTGCCATTTATTTTGTTCGTCGATACCAATGTCAAGTAAAGACCTGAATTTGGATGCAGCCACTTCAACATCGTCATTAGTTGATACTCTTTGAAAAGGGTATTCAATTTCTTCTTGCACTAACTCTTGGATGATTGACTGCACGTACCTCGCCCGACGAATAGCCAGCAACACAACTGGTGATAATTTAGTATCCTCGGCTGAATAAATAATCCTAAAGTCTTTTGGTAAAACCACATCCTTAGGTATGTTTTGCAGGAAGAAGTAAGCCAGTGGCATTTTATATACATTTGCCAGTCTTTCCAGCTGTGATAAAGAAATGTCTGATTTCTCGGATTCAAATAGGGTTAGGCTCTCAGCTTTTATCTTGGTCTTTTTTGCAACTTCAACTATCTCAAACCCAGAATAATACCGTGCGTACTTTAGAATTGCAGGCTCTACTTTTATCTTCAATGAAGATTTGCTCATATATTTATAATAGCAATATTCAGGGAGTAAGAGTAATTGTTTTTTATCTTTACTCTCAAATTCTTCCGGGAAAACGTTTTTCACTCTTAGTTTGTGTTTTATGTCTTTAGTCATCTTGCCCATATAGTTTTTCTAGGGCAGATTTTGTTTTATCTTCGTAAATTTTTATCAGTTTCTTGCTTGCATCCACCAACTCCCGCTCTGACTCTATTTTTTCAACAATTTCCATTTGGATTTCAAGCGGTGGAAGAGGAATTTCAAATGCTGATAATTGTTTGATAGTAAATTGTTGTAATGTAGCTCCCTGTTTAAGGCTCGACAATTGATTTTGTGTGTAATCGCTCATTAAAATGGAGATCAAATAAATGGGTAGCAAATTCTGCTTTGATCGTAACCATGCGATTTGAGAATTTAGGTTTGCACCATCAAATGATTGATCGACAATAGCGACTTTTCCTATTTCGCCCCGATTTGTAAATAAGACATCATTAGTTTTTAAGTGGCCTTTTTTAAGTTGTGCGTGCTTTTCCTTAGAAATAAACTTCATGTCTTTTGGGTCTATTTTCCCATCGACCAGGTTTGTCCCTCTGATAAAAGGCACTCCAACTTGAACCATTTCTGCAGATTTTGGATAGTTTGAGGAATGATTGCCATCCCCAATTTCACATACTTCGCCAAGCTTTCCCGTCTCCCATTCGGGATCAATGTCGATTTTTGGCTTCCAATAGGTAGCGATTTGCTTTGCGCCGTTGATGATTGCCGAATATCCATCAAGCTCCTTCACAACTTGCTCCTGGATTTCGAGAGGTGGGAGAGGTATTTTGATAGCTCTTAGTTTTTCTTGATTTAACTTTGGGACAGTTACTCCTGTGATATAGGGCGACAAATCTATACTGTTCAAATATGCTACTAAGTAAGAATCTATTACCAATTCTTTTAATGGTCTTACAACGTGTGCATGATTGTTTACCCAGTATTTTCCCTCAGCAATAAATGCAGTTTTGTCCCCAATATCCCACTTTGCTCCGTCTTCACCTATTAAAACTAGTCTTTCATCAAATATATAATCATGGACATAATCTAAAATTCCCGTTGCTCCGTAATATGGATAAGGGCCAGGCTTTCTATCTGATTTAGTAATAGGCTTTCTCTGTCTGTCGAGCACGTCAACAATTTCTCCCAATTCAACGACGGGCCATTTATTGTTCACTAGAAGGATGCTCGGTTTATAACGGTCACCAGAAAGGTTATAGTCACCACTTTCTGCAATAAATGATTTTTTAGCTAGTATAAATTTATCGTGATGAATAGCTTGCGTATCTGCAGTGTTCTCCTTCTTTATTCTTTCAGTAAATGCAGTAGTAGCTTTACCAGTTTCAATAACAGTCTCATATGCTCTCAATTCTTGAAGTGCTTGGGGAAGATCATTTTTATTAATTGGTCTTTTTGTAGCGCCCAAATCATATCCATCGTTTTCTACTTTGACGAACAAAATTTCTTTGCTTAATTTTGCCAGTTCATTGTTAAAAAGTAATATGCTCGTTTTGACTCCGCTATATGGTGCAAATACTCCAGACGGGAGACTAACCACCGCATATAGACCATCATTAACTAAACTCTTGCGAAGTTGCTTGTATGCATTTCCAGATTGGAAAATAATGCCTTCGGGTACTATTATTCCCGCTCGTCCTTTTGGCCTAAGGTGATTGATGATGTAGTCTACAAACAAGACTTCACTGCGGTTTGATGGAACGCTGAATTTACTGTGCGGTTTGATCCCACCTTTTGGTGACATAAACGGAGGATTGGCCAGAATTACATCAAACTTATCATTCCAACGCTCTTCTTGAGAAAGTGAGTCATACTGATAAATCTTGGGGTTCTTGAATTGGTGCAGATACATGTTTACTTGAGCGATTCGTACCATGGTAGGGTCTATATCGTACCCTTCAAAGTTGGTCATGAGTTTCTTGCGGTCATCGGGAGTTAGTTGCTTTTCTTTTTTGTCAGGATCATTTTTGCCATCATGTTGTTCCAGAATGTGCTTGTAGGTGCTGACCAAAAAGCCACCGGTACCACATGCTGGATCAAGAACTTTGTCATCCTTGGTGGGATTTATGACATCGACCATAAAATCTATGATGTGTCGTGGGGTTCGGAATTGCCCGGCATCACCCTGGCTTGACATGATCGAAAGAAGGTATTCATACGCATTCCCCAATTCTTCAGGATGGGAATAGTCAAAATAGTCTATTTCTTTTAGGAAAAGTCCAAGAGTCTCGGGCGAGCGGTAAGGCAGGAATGCAGACTTAAAAATACCACGGAAAAGTTCTGGCAATTGCTTTGCTTGCGAGAATTTAACAAGAGCCTCACCGTAGAGGTTCATACGCTCTTGGTTGCCAATGCGCGAGTCCATTATTCTTGTCCAGGCATATGGTTCAAGCTCACCGGTAAAGAATGATGGTTCACCACCGGCTTTAATTGATGCTTGGTCCATGTCGTCCATAAACTTATAAATAAGAGCGTTGGTAATCTGTTCGATCTGTGAGGTGGGATTTGGCACTACGCCAACCAAAACTTGGCGTGCTGCATCTATATGTCGTTTTGTTTCTGAGTTCATAGTTATAAATTTGTTAACTGGTACGCATAGTCCTGTACGTATTGCGGAACGGTAGTCTTATAGCCATTGAGCTTCTCATAGTCTGAAAAGTCAAACGAGGCGCAATGGTGAAGTCGTGCCAACTGTTTTGTTTTAACAATATCACGCACTTCCTCGTCTACCACATAGGCCTTGAAGAAATTCTTTACAGGCTGATAGTGATCTTGATCTACGCTATAAATCTCTACAAACTTTTCCCATTCAGCCTCTAACAGGTCGTCTTTCATCTCAAATGATTCTTTGTCGCCAAATGCTACTTCGAGAAACTCTCTAACAGTAATCCGGCGGTCTACACCAAATATTCGTTTTATTTTATCTAACGTTAAAAAATACTTGGGTTTATCCAATATCTCTTTCTTGGCAAAATCTTCTGCTTCCCGCGTATCGCCGTTTTGCCACATGTTCTTGAGCTTCTCATTTCCAACTACATCCTCTTCCACAGCCCTTTTAAAACCTTCACGGTCAATGCGCATAATAACGCCTTCGGGGGTTTCAGTAAGCGAAGCCAGCTCGTCACTTGTCGCAAGATCAATTGGACCCTTGGCTCCGGTTGGTCCTTCACCAGGGCCATCGGTTCCAGGTCCATCAGTGCCTGGTCCTGGGGGATCGCTTATAATTCCTCCGCGAGTGGGAGGAAGTTTTATCTTTTCGTCATAGTCAAATTCTTCTTCAAAGTATTCACAGGTTGCAAAAAAGTCAAAGAATTTAAACTTATTTTTCTGTTCAACTACTGGTTCTGTTTCATAATCGTTATATTCAAACGTCCATTTTCTAGTACCTCGTCCCTTAATCTGCACAAAGTCTGTAGGGCTAAACACTGGTCTCATCAGTGCAATGTTTAATAAATCCTGACAGTCATAGCCAGTCGTCATCATTCCAACCGTCACGGCAATCCGAGCTTTGCTAGATTCATACCCTTCAGGATTCTTAACCTGGCCACCAAGACGGTTATTTGCAAAGTTAATCGTCATCTGCTGCGCTCCAGCAACTTGTGAGGATATTTGCATTGCAAAGTCAGACTCACTGTACAGCTCAGGCCACTTTTCAAAAGCCAACTTGTTCAAAATATTTGTAAGTCGTGCTGCGTGACGTTGTGAAACAGCAAAAACTATTGTTTTCCCAAATAGAGGGATTCCTAATTGCTGAGCAATAGGGTCGTAGAGGCCATTATCTATGAGAGCTTTACACATAGCGATATTAGTTTCTTCATTAAAGATTTTGCGTTCGTAATGGCGCTCATTAAAAGTATCGTCAACTGTGTCTCCATCTTCGGTAACAGTGTGAACGGCATAGCCTTCATCAGAGAGTAGTTCGGTAGTTATTTCAGTACGTGCATCAACAAGTGTTGGCTTTATGAGATACCCTTCTTCCGCACCTTTTTCAAGGTCATACGAAAAGGTCGGATTGCCAGGCTCACAACCAAAAGTTTTGTAAGTATCGATTAACAGACGGCGCTCATATTCTCTTTGTGTATCTGCATTCTCTGTATCAAACCCTCGAAGATAGTTTTTTGGTGTAGCAGTAAGTCCTAATTTATAACCCACAAAATACTCAAAAACCGCTCGACTATTACCACCTATTGATCGATGAGCTTCGTCAGATATGACAAACTCGAAATCTGTTGGAGAAAACTCTTTCTTGTATCTATCTCCTGCGAGAAATGTTTGAATAGTTGAGACCACAATGTTGGCGTTTGCCCAACTGTCCTTTTTTTCTTTGTAAATAACACTTCGATAATCCTTACCTAGGTATTGCACAAATGCCTTATATGCCTGATCCTCAAGCTCTAGGCGGTCTACTAGAAATAAAACTCTACGAGCATTTCCTGATTTAAGAAAGAGCTTGATAACTGCAGCGGAAATGAGAGTCTTTCCGGTACCAGTTGCCATTTCAAATAAAAAGCGTTGGTTTCCGTTTCTCGCCGATTCCTGAAGAGCTTTTATAGCTTGCAATTGGTATGGTCTAAGTTGTTTTAAATTGTTGTTTTTCAGGAAGGTGCTTCTTGTTTCATCATCTTGAAATGATGGATCTGATGCAAATTCGGGCATTTGCGTAGAAATAACGTAGTTCTCATCAACTCCTGACTGAGCAAGTTCTAAAGGGTTAGGAGTGTAGTTGTTGTGTTGACTAATGGACTCTTGAGTCGGGAATCTGGAAATGACATCTGGATTGCCATGTTTGGTGTCCCAGAAAAAATGAATGTTTCCATTTGAGAGTATGACGAAACGAGCGCCGACATTTCTGGCATAGTTACGGGCTTGCTCTTTTGCAAAAAGAGGATCAATTGACTCCCGTTTTGCTTCCACAACTACCAAGGCACGACCATCTTTATCAAGAAGGAGAAAGTCAATAAAACCCTTCTTTTGATGCTCAAAATCGTCACCTAGAGCGGAATAATCCACGCCAGGTTCAAGTTGGATATTTGTCTTGCCTTTATCACTATCTTCAAAACGCCAGCCAGCAGCTTCCAGAAGTTTATTTATTTTTATTCTTGCCTGAGCTTCTTTTTGCATAATTTTCTTCAATATCTTAATTTTCCCAATGGGTTCTAATATATTCATTGGCTTCTCTAATGCTCATTGGTTGAGACGATGCTGACGCTCGAATGTAAAATTCCTCTTTCCCTGCATTTTGCAAAAACACAGGCATTGCACTACTTGTAACATTTACAACACAAACATCTTTATCATGAATTTTGACAACTTTTGCGCTGGTGTATTGATTGAATTCTTTTCCGAGATATTGATTGATAACTTGAGTTAACTGAAGGAAGAACCCGTCTTTGTTCTGATTCTTGAGTGTCGAGCAGTCTTTTTCTATTCCTAGTATCTCTCCATCATCTTTAATACCAATGAAGAGTTTTCCACCCCCTGAGTTCATAAACGCACCCAGTGTTTTGGCAACAACATATTCCATTATCTTATTTACATTTCCTTGCTCAAAATCCCATCGAAGCGATGACTTAAATTCAACATAGTCATTTTCTCCATCATCAATAATTTCTTCATAGTTGATGACTTCCTCAGCTTTTTTACCTTTAAGATCTAACAGGAAAGAATTAAGAGCATCAGCTATCATCCTGCGTCGCGCAGTTAGAAATTCTTCATATTTTTCAACTTGCCACAATGAAGTTTCTACAGGAATAAGTTGTTGCTGCAATGCTTCTGGGAATTTTGAAGCAACATCTTTAAGATAGTCTTTCGGGTTCTTGTCTGAAATATCGAAATTTGCATCACGCGTAATAAAAGCTCTATTGGCAATTTCATTAACTCGTTGTTTATCTAAATGATTTTCAGAGTCGAAGCCGTTCCGATAGAGTACTGCTTGTGGAAAGATATGGTGGCTTTGAATGCTGTAATAATCTCCAAGTGTATCTTGAAGTGAGCCGCCATTTGCCCAGTCAGTAGACTTGTTGTACTTGGTTAGTACATACAACATTCGATGCAATGGGTGTCCTGCACCACGCCCTTCGAGATCTGCCGGTTTAATCTCAATCCTACCTCTTTGATCTTCTATCTCGTTTATAAGGTCCGACACTGGTTGTGAACTGTTGATTGCAATATAAACATCCTTATCAAGTCTTTGATCTGTTTGGCCACTGTACCTTCCCCATATAAGAGCAAGAAACATCCAGTAGAGGAATTGATTTTTGTGTTCGGCATTGAAAGAAATATTGTTAGCTGAAAGATGAGCCACTAAGGGTACGAAAACATTATTTGTGCTAATGTCTTTTGTGCTACTGATATAGGCAGATTGTTTGAGAATTGGTATTAAATAATCCAATATTTTTACTAACTTATTCCAAGTCTCTTTGTATTCATCGCCGCTGATACTTTGGTACACTTCCTCTGTCATTTTTTTGTACAATGCTGACTTTGTGATGAGTACAACAAAGCACCTAGTAAGCAGGTCTAAATCGAAATAGAACCCTGACTTTTCATAATCTTCGATTTTTCCCTTCATTACCCGTCTTGCTTGTGGCCATCGTCCAGCAATGTGTGTTAATACCAATTCTGCATCAGTCAACTTTGTTCCCATCGAATTGACTCTATCGAAAATATCAATTGCCTTATCGATATCTAATCCTTGAGGTACAGACTGTACAAAGTAGTCAATATCTGTAATTGCTCGAAGCCTTACTAGATTTTTATTAACTTCACTTCCTACTTTCAATTTTTCATCTGCATTTTCGAGATGCAGGCTTTCAACTAATGTAAATGCGTCAAATTTGTCATTGAAACAGCTGACGACTGATTTCCAAAAAGGACTCTCAGCCATTTTTTGTTTTTGATAGTAACCAAACTCTGCAGTTCTTAAATTGAAATATAAATGTCGCGGATCGTAAGTAATATCAGATTCATTGTAATAAGGAGGGATTTCGCCTTTAAGTAAAAGATACAAAGTTGTGAGTCGTTGCTGTCCGTCAAGAAGCACACTTATCCATCCCATCTTCTCACGTCTGACTGCATCATTTTTTATCTCCGGAGGGTTATCAGTTTCCCAGACTAAAATACTGCCAGTTGGATATTCTAGAAAAAGAGAAGCTATTAATTCTTTTGATTGCTCTAGTGTCCAAACATACTCTCGCTGAAATTCAGGAACTACTATTTCCTTATCTTTAATCGCATCCAGTAATTTTGCTATTTTTGCCATAATTTTCTTTTCTAAATTCTCACTTTTATCTACTTACTTTTTTGTTTTTCTATAAGTTTCTCAATTTCAGCTTTGTCATACATCCTATGTCCGAATTTACCAATCCGAATAGCTTTAAAGGTGCCATCACGATCCCAGCGTCGCATAGTTTCTGGATTGACTCCAAGTAACTCGGCTGCTTCACGAATTTTTAGCATCTTTGTGCTTTTACGCATAATACTTTGAAAGTTATACATTATTATACAAAATTGATTGCGAAAAGGCTATAGATTTTGTAAAATATAAAATACAATTTAATTGCCTAAACCCACAGTGATGTGGGCATGGCATAAAAACCGATCAAGGGCAGTAAGCTCGTCGTTAGAGCATCCTTGATCGGTTATCGGTCGAAAGATCGGTAGGTGGCGCAAGCCATCGCTAGCGGCGGGCTTTTTGTTGAAGCCCTCTGGTAATAACTATGGATAATCGACAACAAGTAACCAAGGGCTGTTTAACAGTAGTATTCATTATCTTTTTTGGTATTCCGATATTCTTTATTGCTCTAATCTTTATTGTTTACATTTTCTCAAAAAATATATTACTAGGCATCATCTTTTGTGTTGCTCTATTGTTGCTTGCCGAGGCATGGAAAAAAAGACAGAAGGCAAAAGAACAATCGCTGCAGCAAATGGTTCAAGATATGTCCAGGATGGCGGAAGCAACAGCAGAAGAAAATAGAAAAGTAGCAAGAATCAATCGTCAGAAAGATGTCGAAGCAGAAAAAGAACGCCTCAAGAAAATACCAGTATGGAAACGATTGGGTTACAAATCTCAAGAAGAGTATCTTGCTGAAAAAGAACGGGTGTTGAGAAAGAAAGAGCAGGACTATTTTCTTGCCAAGTCATACAAACAACGGCAGCAAAGAAACAAATTCCAGAAAAATCTCAAAACAATTGATAACCTATTAAATCTCACGCCTGTTCAGTTTGAACAGTGGGTCAAAGATAATATTTTCAGAAAAGAAGGCTGGGATGTTGAAGGAACAAAGATCACAGGAGATGGAGGAATTGATTTAATACTAAAACGAAATGGCGAACATTCAATAGCACAATGCAAAAGATTTAAAAGTTCAGTTGGTGAGCCATTGTTGAGAGATTTTTATGGCGCCATGACCAGCGAAGGTGTAAGTAGAGGTTATTTTGTAACTACGGGTGTGTTTACTCTACAAGCTCAAAAATTTGCTGAGGATAAACCAATTGTACTAATGGATAGAAGAGTTTTAGCACAAAGATTGATATCTCCTAAATAGATAGATTATTACCATATTCAATTTTTCTTATAAAAGCAGAGATGAAGACCTCATTAAGAGATAATAGCCTTATATAACTAGAGTTGAAGAGTATAAACAGAGATGTATTTTGCATCTCTGGATATATTGTTGATAATAAGCTGAGATGTAAGTCAATTGACACCCTTGTATATGAAGCAGTCAATTTGTAACCCTTTCAATGCAAAATGTACAATAATGGCCCCCATAGTTACGATATAATTGATGCAGTAGAGAATTTTGAGAATCTATAAATGAGAATAAAAAACAAATTTACTTTAGATGATAAAGTTGAGATCGTTGTTGACACCACCTACAAATTTCAAGAGATTGCTTGTCTTATGGATAGCCCTCGATTTATTTCTGAAGCGAGACTATTAAAGGAGGAACTGGGTATAGACGAGCCAATTGTTAACTTCCGAACTGGATTTGTAGACTTATTTAGTCACTGGGATAAAATCTATAACGAATGGGCAGCTGAAAATGAAACAAAGGGAAAAAGACTTGAAGAATGGACAAAGAGGATACTCAATAGATTCAATTGTTCAAACCACTTACGAGAAGCAGTTATACAGTCAATTTTATTTAACATGGTAGTAAGTTATTCCGGAGTAATAAAAATCCTAGACAAAAATAGTAAGTTTAGTGAACCTACTATCGTTATACTTCCTACTCTTCATACTACTTACAAAGAGATAAAAGAAGCGTTGAAGGATGCAAAGAAGCTAATGGGTAGTACTCCAAGCGTGTACAAAAGTGATAGGCCGAAAGACACCACACCTGCTGTTAAACGGTATAGAGATTGGTATTGGAAACATGTCCTTGGAATGACATTTAAAGAAATTGCGGACGAATGGAATGATACAACCGGTAGCAATATTACATATACTGCAGTCGCAAAAGACATAAATACCTACCAAAACATGCTTCTGTAATTTATTCCCTTTTACAAGCTTGCTCATAGGAATATTTTTAGAGTCTCCTTCTTGAGAAAATAAAGACCACTAACAAATGTGGTTTTTATGCAACTCAGTAAACAAGCATTAGATGAATTCAAGAAACTCTACCTGGATAAATTCAATGTAGAGTTATCTGACGACGAAGCCAATAAAAAAGGTATTGAATTGTTGGAGTTTTTCAAGGTGCTTTATAAGCCAATACCCAAAGAGTTTAAGAGTCAGACTTCATGAGCAAAAGCGCTGACTTGAGGCTAAAACTACGGTAAAATTTACATATAGAGGATTATGAACACATATAACAATAAAAGCACACAGGCAGAGATAAAATACTTCATATACTGCAGAAAAAGCAGTGAGGATGAAGGGAAACAAATACTCTCACTTCCAGCACAGAAAAAAGAGCTTCAGGACTATGCTAAAAAGTTTCATCTCAAGATTGTTGATGTGTTTGCTGAGTCTAAAAGTGCTTTTAAACCAGGTAGAAATAGTTTTACCGAAATGCTTGACCGCATAGAAAAAGGAGAAGCCAATGGTGTGCTTACTTGGCAAGCAAATCGCATTGCCCGCAACTCAAAAGATGGTGGTAATTTTATTTTTCTAATGGATGAGGGGAAAGTAAAAGAGCTCAAGACACCGTATAAAACATTCACCAATTCATCTGATGATAAATTTATCCTCAATATTGAGTTTGGGATGGCTAAAAAAGACTCTGATGATAAAAGCGACAATGTTAAACGCGGAAACTATTATAAATTTCATACAAGGAAAGTTTGGGTAGGACCAGCGAAATTGGGATATATAAACTTTCAAGATGAGGTCACTAAGGAGAAGAAGATAAAGGTCGATAAAGACCGATTTACGCTTATCCAGAAGGCAATCTATCTCATTTTGGATAGCACCCATACACCCATGGAAGCACTACATGTATTGAACAATGACTATGGATTCAGAACTAGAAAAACCAAGAAACAGGGTGGTAGACCAATTGCTAAGTCAGGTTGGTATAAGCTGTTAAGTGATAGTTTTTATTACGGGTTAATGAAACGTAGCGAGGGTGAAGTAATGGGCACACATAAACCAATGCTAACTCAAGACGAATTCGACAAACTTCAAATAGTTCTTGGAAGAAAAGGTAAGCCGCGCATTTCGAGGCATAAATTTGCGTATAAAGAAGTTTTAAAATGCGGCGAATGTCGTGGGTCGGTAACGTGCGAGGAGAAATGGCAAATAATCTGTTCTAAATGCAAAACAAAATTCCACAAAGGTAAGCTGACTGATGAATGTTCTAATTGCCACACACTCCTTGAAGAGATGAAGAATCCTAAAATCCTGCATTATGTGTACTATCACTGCACAAAGCGAGTTAACACCAAATGCACACAAGGTCACATCACTTTAAAAAACTTGGAAAAGAAAATTGTCGATGAACTGGTGAAGTTTGAAATAACTGAGGAATTTAGAGATTGGGCAATAGAACATCTAAATGAACTAAATGACCATGAAGAAGTTGACCAAACGAGCATAAAAGACAATTTGATCCTCCAACTTAACAATAATGACAAAGCCATACGAAACCTGCTGAGAGAAAAAATATCACCAGAAAACGCAGAATACAGTTCAGAAATGCAGGAATACTATGAATCTGAGAAGAAAAGGCTGTTTAAAGAGAAAACAGACATTAAAAAGGCATTGCAGAAGTTTGATGAGAGACAAGAACAGTGGTTTGAACAGACCAAGGAGGCTTTTGACTTCGCTTGTACAGCTAAATATAACTTTGAGCATGGAGACCTAAAGGCTAAAACCTATGTACTGTCAAAACTTGGTTCGAACCTAACTATCAAAGATAAAGCTCTGCACATTTCAGGCGACACGCCATATTTCTTAATAGAAAAGGGTAAAAAGGAGATTGAGAGCATTCTCAATGCGTTAGAACCTGCAAAAAAGGCTGAAATATCAAGCAATTTGCTCTCATTTGAACCTGTCAGTTCTGCTTTGCTGGGAGGCCAGGATTCGAACCTGAATAAACAGCTCCAAAGGCTGTTGTCCTACCATTAGACGACCTCCCAATAGTTAAAAATGTGTCTAATGGCCAAGGTTCCCTTACCATTAGACGGCCTCCCAATATCATCCGGTAATGTAGATTTTAACAATTTAGCTTGTTAAATTCCACTTAATTTTGTAAAATACAAAGGCTTTGGGGACAATAAGAACCTCGCTACGCGAGAACCTTGTGGACTCTCGCTAAAGCTCGGGCCCATAGCTCAATGGTAAGCAAAGCTTGGCCATTTTACTATGTGCCCAATCGTATGACTCTTGGGCCCATAGCTCAATGGTAGAGCAGCTCCCTTTTAAGGAGTTGGTTGGGGGTTCGAATCCCTCTGGGCTCACACTTCGACAGGCTCAGTGTAAACTGAGTGCGTCGAACGTGATGCCACTGGGATGAGAAGTTTATGGTAAGCGAAGTCGAACCAAATCCCTCTGGGCTCACTCGTCAGAACTAGACAAGTGCTTTCGTCCCTTCTAAACACGGGACTTTCAACTTTTTGTCTGTTCTTCCTCTCAAAATTCCAAAAGAATTTTGTAGATTAAAATACAAAATTATGAAATAATTTTGAAAGGAGGAATAGCGAAGTGGTAAGGTTTAAGCGTCAGCGGCAAACCGAAAAACGAAGCTTATTCCGACGCGGCCCCATCGTCTAATGGTTAGGACGGCACCCTTTCAAGGTGCAAACCCGGGTTCGACTCCCGGTGGGGTCACAAAAATCATATTGCAAGCTTCCTATTATGAAATTAAACGCAAAACAACTTCGTGTATCTGAACCGACTCAAAAGGAAATTAAAAATATTAAACGCAATCCTGTCTATTTCATCCTTGACCGAATAATTGATACTTATAATATCGGTTCTTTATTCCGCCTGGCTGATGCGGTTGCAGTCAAAAAAGTCTATCTTTGTGGGAGCATGGAATATCCCCCATCATCAAGAATCCACAAAGCCGCAGTTGGAACTGAAGTATGGGTTCCTTGGAAGAAAGAGGAATCGACGCTCAAAACCGTATACAATCTTAAAAAAGCCGGAATTCAAATCATAGCTATCGAACAAGATTCCAAATCTATTGACTATTCCCGATTGCCTGGTGTCCTGCGTTTCCCCTGCGCTCTCATTGTCGGCAATGAAACCGAAGGAATACAAAGACAAGTCTTAGACCAAGCGGATATTATCGTAGAACTACCAATGTTTGGTATTAATAAATCCTTTAATACCTGGGGTTCAGCCGCGGTAATTGCTTACAAAGTACTGGAAAAACTCTAAAAGACACATCTTAATAAATAAAGTTTACTAATTTCTTTGGTTTCGTATTAATACCTAAAATATATTCGCAATTTATCCAACCCGTTTTTTTGTAACGAGAACTCCAAGAACAAGAGCAGTTACCATATAAACAAAAAGTGATATAAGTTGAGGCATCACCTGACCTAAACCAGACCCCTTTATTATTATTTGTCTTAAAGCAATATTGGCATGAAACAACGGAGTAAAATTTGCCAACATCTGCATTATCTCTGGCATAGTCTCAACCGGTGCAAAGACTTGAGAAATTAAAATTGAGGGTACAACAAGAAGCGGTATTACCATCGCAGCCTGCGTCATCGTTTTAACCGTTGAAGAAACAAGTAAACCAAGCCCAATTGAAGCCCCCATTAACATAAATAAAACAAAAATTATGTCAATAAACCGTCCCAGTATTTGAACGTTAAACAACAACATCACCCAAACAATGAAATAAATAGATTCCAATAACCCCACCAAAATAAAAATAATAAATTTCCCAAGTAAAAAATTCTGATGTTTTAAGCGGCGTGGTAGCTAATCTAAAAAAAGTTCTGGTTGTGCGCTCTCGGATAATATTTAAGGACGTGAGTACAACCCCGATAAAAAAAAGAGACATTGTTACAATAGCCGGTGTAAGATACTGAAAATAGGTTGTTTCTCCATAGATAAAATCAGTAGTTAAATTTATTGGATTTGAGATAAATTCCCTTTTTAAACTTTTCATTTCAAGATCAACGTCTCCAACTCTTTGTTGGATATCACGATAAGTTGACTCTATCTCATGTGCAGTCTTGTCAATATCTTCAACTTTAAGCTGATTACTATCTAACCTCGTATAAAAGTCGTTAATATTATAATAATCAGCATCTATTGACCCGCCTGAGGGAAGGGATAGGTGATTAATATCGTCCTGCGCTTCAACAATTTTTTCCTGAAGAAAACTGACTTCCTGCTTTGTGTTACCAATTTCTGAAATTATGGAATCTAACCTAGGATCAAAATACACATAATTGAGGGTGTTTAAAGATAAAGTTAATGCATCCAATCCTGATGACAAATCATTTATTGACAACTTTGCTTCATCAATATCCTTATCCAAATTACTTATGCTGACTTCAACTTTTTGAATATCCTCTTGGGTGGTGTTAATTTTACTTTCAGTATCTTTAATCAAAGCCTTTGAAGAACTAAATTCTATCTTTAGATCTCCTATGTTATTTAGCGTACTTCTAGTTTTGTTGTTGAGCTCATCAACCAACGACTGGATGCTATTTATTCTTTCCTGTTTTTCATTTCGCTCACTTTCTAAATCACTTATCACCAGTTGTACTATTTCCTGAAAGGAATCACCAAGAATTATTCCAGAAGCACCATCAACAAGATTATAAATCATGTAATCAGAGCTATCGATATATACTTTAACTTCGCCTTTTTCAGCATTTTTTATCTTATCTTTAAAACCTTGCGGTATGTGAAATAAAACACGAACGTCACTTGATGAAAGCGAATCGTGAGCCCGCTCAATATTATCCGAATGCTCCACAACTTTAAAATAACTAGATGATTCAATAGCATCAACAACTTTTTCTGAATAATCATTTTTATCATTGTCAATAATAATTGTTTTTAAATCTTTTAAATCTCCGCTAAAAGTAAAACCAAAAACAATCATCAATAATATTGGCTCAATAAACATAGCCAACATAAATCCCCTATCTTAGGATTTCCTTATATTCCTTTTTAATTATTCCCAGTAGTCTTCTCATTTTCTAAAACAACGTACTTTAGAATATCTTCGAGGCTGATTTTCTTAATATCAATATTAACAACATGCTCTTGACAGACGTGCAATACACTCATTACCTCGACAACTGTTTTACCTAAATCCATACAAGTAAAAGAAAATGTATTATCCCGTGTCAAAGGATCTTTTATATTAAAACCTGCATTTTCAAAATAACTTCTTACTTTACCTACGTTGACTAAACTATCAAACTCAATAATTATTTTTTCTCCGAATAGCCTGGAGTATTGATTAATAATTTCCTCTGGTTTTCCTTCCAACAATTTCTTCCCCGGTCCTAAAAAAAGAATGCGGTCACAAACCATCTCCGCTTCATGAACGGAATGAGTAGTAAATATAATGGTCATATCTTCTTTAGATTTTAAGAAGTCAACAATCAAATTATGTGTGTAAATATCAATTCCAGCTAATGGTTCATCCAAAAACAATATCTCCGGTTCAGCCATCAAAGCGCATGCGATTGATGTCAAGCGCTGATATCCGCCAGACAAAATGGAAACCAAAGAAGATCTTTTCTTGCCAAGATGAAGGGCATGCAAAATCTCCTCAACTTTAGTTTTAACTTGCCCCTTCAAATAAAGATTTCCAAAAAAATCTAAATTTTCATAAACAGTTAAAGATTCGTATAATGAAATTGTCTGTGGAACAAGTGCAATTTCGTTGCGGATATCTTCTATTTTATGCTTTGTTTCTTTACCTAAAACAACAACTTCTCCCTCATCAGGGAAAAGAGTCCCGGTCATCATATTAATCAACGTTGATTTGCCAGTACCATTTGGCCCAAGAAGACCGAAGTTTTCACCCTTCTCAACAGAAAAAGAAAGATTATTAATTACTTTATTTTTTCCGTAACTTTTAGTAACTCCAACAACATCGATTGCAGACATATTTCATTATAACAACAAAATAAGCCATTAATTAAAAAACTTTACGCTAGACTTAAATTAATGGATTTTTAATTCATACTTAGGTTTTTACATAGTACAAACTGGAGTCAGCAATTCTCGCAAAAATATATGCAATAAATTTATACAATATTTGCCCGAGTCTAATAATACTAAATAATGCAAAATAAAAAAGGTAAATCAACCAATATACATACTCTTATGTATATAATATTGAGTGGTCTGACACCAAAGTATAGTGTAATTTAGAAATTACTGAAGAGCGGCGTCAACGGCAGGTTTCATATCTGCCCAACCATACGCACCCGCGAAGTTAGTGGTATTGACAAAAAACCCTGGTGTACCGCTGACTCCTATGCTCTTGGCTAAAGCTATATCCTTTGCAATTCTTTCGTCATACTTTCCGCCATCCAGACATTCTTTTAACTTTGTGGAGTCTACTACCGGCTTAAGAAAGTCAGCCAAATCCTGCGATTTAGTTTTATCATTTTTGACTGTATTGTTAATAAGACTGTATCCGTCACTTGACATCAGAAGATCGTGAACCTCCCAGAACTTGCCCATCTCATATGCGCAATACATAGCCTTTTGCGCCATCTCACCCGCACCGTGCCCATTCTGATAAATATACACAAAAGAAGCCTTGCCTGAATCGACAAGCTTTTTCATTTCGGTAACCGGAGCCAGATAGCTTCCTCCATCTGATTCCAATTTGAACCTGTCTCCCGCTTGGGCGTTTAATTGCGGATTTTTCCCTGCTGCGACATGGCAATACGGACAAGAAGGATCTGCAATCTCCACAAACAATACTTTTCTATCTGCATCCCCGAATTTAATCAAATCCTGCTTAAAAAGATCTTTAACTTGGTCAATCGTTACATTTGCTTTTTCGACCGCTTGTTGTTTGGAATCTGTCACTTTATCCGTTGCGGTAGCTTGCGTTCCCGCGACGTTTCCCGATTCGATATTACTTACCTTTTGCCACAAAACACCGACAAAAAAAGCCAAAGCGATTGAAGCCACAAGTAAAATTGGTACAAAACGTTCAAGAAGACTTTGATTTCCCTTTGCCATAGCGACTATTTAACACGAAATATGTGAACTAGTCAATAAGAAAACTACCAACTCGGAGCCGATTTATCCAGGTATTTTAAAACGTCCATTCCGGCCTGGCAGCCGAAACCAGCTGCGGTTACCGCTTGGCGGTAGGTTAAATCATGCACGTCTCCCGCAACAAATACACCTTCAGCATTTGTCGAAGTAGTAAAACCTGGTTTAGGCATCAATTTAACATAACCTTTCTCGTCCAACTCAATTTTATTTCTAAAAACATTTGTGGATGGAATATGACCTATCGCTACGAAAACGCCGTCTAAAGACATGTCAGAAACCTCACCCGTTTGGCTGTTTTTCAACTTAACTTTTTCCAGTTTTTGCTCTCCTATAAACTCTATTATTTCTCTGTTCCACAAAATCTTAATCTTACCTTTTTTTTCTTTATCCAAAACCCTCTCCTGCATCGCAGCAGATGCCTTGAACTCACTCCTTCTGTGAATAATTGTGACCTGCTTGGCATATTTAGTAAGAACCAAAGCCTCCTCCATCGCGGCATCGCCTCCTCCGACTACCGCTACCTTTTTATTTTTAAAAAAGGGAGCATCACAAGGCGCGCAGGAAGATACACCCCTTCCTCTTAACTTATCTTCACCCGGAACACCAAGCCACTTTGTATCGGCACCAGTTGCGATAATTACCGTTGTCGCGTAATAACTCTTCCCGCCTGCAATAATCTTTTTCGGATTTAAACTAAAATCAATTTCCTCGGCATTACTATCAATAAATTCAGCTCCAAACTTTTCAACCTGTTCCCTCATCAATTGCATCAATTCAGGTCCTTGTATTCCCTCAGGAAAGCCGGGGAAATTATCAACACGAGTTGTAAGCATTAGCTGTCCACCCCATGTATTACCTGCAAAAATTATCGTAGAAGCAGCACCGCGTGTCGTATAGATAGCTGCAGTAAGCGATGCCGGACCGGAACCAATCACAGCAACATCCCACGGTTCACCTGTTTTAGGCTTTGAAGAAAAAACAAAACTTTCATCCACCACAAAAATAACCCTCCTCAATAAATACTAAACAAACTATTTACAATCAGCAGATACAGCGAGCACAAACTCCTGCACCTTCAGCATAAAAACCGAGAAATCATTTCAGACAACCCCACTACTCTCCTGTTAAACCCGTTCCACCCACTCCGGTACTTTCACCACCTTCAGGCTCGGGTGTTGATTCCACCTGCTCTTGTACAGGCTGCGGTTGCGCTGGATCTTCACTCGGCGTCTCAGGCACTTCATTGACAGGCATACTTTCTGTATTGGCAACAGACGGAGTAATAACCCCCGGGTCAGGATTCTGGATGGTCGGAGACGGCTCCGATGGTTCAGATGGACCCATTCCAACACCTGCCGGGCTGGTGGTTTCTTGGCTTACACCTTCATTTGGTTCTGATACTACTCCAGTATCATTTCCAGCCATACTTTGCATATCATTAGCGGGCGCACTTGCGGATGGATCCTGTGCTAGCGGGGTTCCTACACCAGCATCTCCAGCTACGGGATCAGAAACATTCTGTGCAACTCCGGTACTTGGTTCTTGTGTTTTATTTTTATTAAATAGGCTCAAAATCTGTCACCACCTTCCGCCCCTCCTTCTTATACTGCACACTTATTATCTAAATCTTTAGCACGATACTTTTTTTCATGCTTGTCTAAAATTTATAAATGATGGAAACTACCAAAACATAAGCGAAGGAGGGTAATATTAATCTTCTTGCTTAGGTATATGACCATCAAGATTCAACTTCTTTTAGATACTTATTAAATTGTAAACAACTAAACGGCTTTTCTAATCAAATCTTCAAATACACTTTTACCTGCAAAACCTATCTGCCTTCCTATTTCCTGACCGTCTTTGAAAAGAATTGTCGTCGGAATAGACATTACCCCGTATTTAGCTGCTGAGGATTGATTCTCATCGATGTTAATTTTTATTATAGAAACTTTATCGGTGTATTGGTCCGAAAGTTCTTCCAAAACAGGTTCTGCCATCTTACACGGACCGCACCACGGAGCCCAAAAGTCAACTAAAACGGGAAGCGATGAGTTTAAAACCTTCTCTTCAAAATCGTTATCTGTTATATCAATTGTCGCCATACGACCAAACTATACCTTCTAATTAATCCTCTAGTCAATAACTAAAGACTTATATAAATATCAATTGTCACCTTTATATTTGAAAAGTACGGTTAATAAAAGAGAAAATAAAATACTTATAACAATCGAGCTTGCAAGCGGTATAAAGATTGTAAAGTTACCTTTTTTAATTAGCAAATCTCCCGGCAGCTTACCTATAAAAGGTATTTTACCCCAAAAAACTAATAAGCTACCTACAATAATTAGTACAACTCCCGCAACTATCGCTAGCTTTCCATAATCCTGAATCATTGTTTCAAATATACCATCCAATAAATATAGCGTATTAGTATTTAACAATTTAAAATTTTCAAATTCGAACAACTTTTAGACTTAAAGAATTGGCAATCACAGAAATCGAGCTTGCTGCCATGGCAAATGCGGCCAGCATTGGATTAAGTAACCAGCCTGTAAATGGATATGCCAAACCCATTGCAACAGGAATGAGAATAATGTTATAAGCAAAAGCCCAAAAAAGGTTCTGCTTGATTACTTTGAACGTCTTCCTGCTCAAGTTAATGGCGTTTACCACTGAAAAAATATTGTTCGAGAGAAGAGTTATACCTGATGCTTCAATTGCAACATCCGTACCGGTCCCCAACGCTATTCCGACATCAGCAGAAGCTAACGCGGGTGCATCGTTGATACCATCACCAACAAAGGCAACCGTCGTTTGTTTAAAGTTAGAAGAGAACGCCTTTAGCTTCAGTTCTTTTACCTTTTCAGCTTTCATTGTGGGCAACACATCGGCAATGACATTCTTGATGCCGGCTTGTTTTGCTACAACAGACGCAGTTCTGTGATTATCACCCGTAATCATCCACACACTTATCCCTTTTTTTATAAGCTCTGAAATTGTTTTCGGAGTATCTTTTTTTAAACGGTCTGTAACTGCAATAACGCCCGCCAACTTCTTCCCGCGTGCAACAAGTATTAGCGTTTTACCTTCTTTTTCCAGTTTTTTGATATGTGGCTCAAAGCTTTCAAATTCGGTCTTTTCCTTTTGCATAAATATCCTATTTCCTAAAACGTATTTATTTCCGGAAATTTGACCTTTTACACCATGTCCGGGAACCGCCTTGAAATTTATAACCTTTTTAAGTCCAAGGTTTCTTTCTTTGGCAGCAGAAATAATTGCTTCAGCCAATGAATGTTCGGACGCTTTCTCAAGTGAAGCCGCAATCCGCAATAAATCATCTTTCTTAACTTCTTCATTACTATCTTTAACTAGAATGTCAGTCACAACGGGTTTACCTTCGGTTAATGTACCCGTTTTATCAAAAATCACCGTTTTAATTTTATGCGCGATCTCTAAACTCTCTGCGTCTTTTACTAAAATACCTGCCTCAGCTCCTTTGCCCGTTCCTACCATTACTGCGGTGGGTGTTGCTAAGCCCATTGCACAAGGACAGGCAATGATCAATACGGCAATCATATTAGTAAGAGCCATTAATCCCGAACTTCCTGAGGGACCAAATACATACCAAATAACAAATGTTGCAACAGCAATTATCAAAACAAAAGGTACAAAATATGATGCCACGCTATCAGCAACCCTTTGTATTGGTGCACGCGAACCCTGAGCCTGAGAAACCGCATCAATTATTCTCGAAAGCATCGTTTCACTTCCTACATTAGTCGCCTTAAAAATGAAACTACCGGTTTTGTTGATAGTTGCCCCGGTAACAAAATCTCCGGTTTTTTTATCAACCGGAAGAGGTTCTCCCGTAATCATCGACTCGTCAATACTGCTTATTCCTTCCACAATAACACCGTCAACAGGTATCTTCTCACCTGGTCTGACGCGGATCAAATCACCAGGAACCACATCCTCAATAGGAATATCCAACTCAACATGTTTTTGTAAGTCAGTGTTACGTTTAATCCCTCGAAGCACTCTGGCGGTTTTTGGCTGAAGACCGATTAATTTTTTTATCGCGCTTGTAGTTTGTGCTTTTATCCTGGCTTCTAAATAGCGCCCTAATAAAATGAGAGTTATGATAACTGCTGCTGTGTCAAAATATAAATGTCCCCCTTTCAAAACAGACACTAGTGAATAACCAAAAGCAGAAGTCGTTCCTACTGCAATCAAAGTATCCATTGAAGCCGTTCTATTTCTTAGACCCGACAAGGCCGCTTGATAAAAGACCTTACCCGCCCAAAACTGCACGGGTATTGTCAGCATTAGAAGAACAAATGGGCTTGAAAATATATTGGGTAAAAATGTGAACCATTCCGGAAAACTTCCAGCGAAAATAAGGATTGATAACAAGGTTGAAACTATTACTTTCGATCTTAAGTCGCGGAGTTCTTTTTCTTTTTCCTCCCTTGTAATCTCATCGGAGTTTTTCAGTATTTCATCCCCCTGTGCTTTTCCACCAAGTATTGCTTTATATCCGGATTTTTTTACCGACTCTGCTAGTACCTCATCCGTTACTGATAGTTCCGCTTCAACAAATGCTTTTTCGCTACCATAATTTACGGAAGATGATAATACTCCGGGTATATTTTGGAGACCCTTTTCGATAACCTTAGCGCAGGACGCACAGTGCATTCCAATAATGGGAAAAGATTTCTTTTTCAACTCCCGTTTACCTACCATGATGTTTTCTCCCAGTATTCTTACCGTTTTTTACGCCAAAGAAAAACCAATAGATGGCTATTATTACTATCACACCCAAAGCTGTAACCAGAAGTTTATCCATTTTAGGATTTTTTTATAACCCGCATAACTTCATCAACTACCTCTTTGACTCTGCCCTCTTTCATCGAATGGGCAACACAAGTTTCCATGTGATTTTGAAGAATCTCCTGGTCAACCTTTTTAAGGGCGGCTTGAACGGCTTGCGATTGATGAATAATATCAATGCAATATACATCCTTTTCAACCATACTAATGACGCACTCTAATTGACCTCGGGCAATTTTTAAATGGTGCAATATTTCTCTTTTAACTGATGTATCTTTTGGAATCCCTTTCGGCATAAATTACTTATTGCTTTATCCCCCTAATAGGGATTAAAATAATCTTATCAGATATCAGGTTTTTGTCAAATTTAATATTTAGCTTTTATGAATTCAATTTGGCTCGCATTTTTAACAGGTTTGACAACGGGAAGTATTTCCTGTTTAGCAATTCAAGGAGGCTTACTCACCACATCCATTGCCGGTCAAGAAAAAAATCCATATGGTAGTAAAAAATCCTTATTCGTCCTGACGTTTTTAATTTCAAAAATCACAGCATATACACTCCTAGGATTCGGACTTGGAATGCTTGGCAGTTCATTAATAATTTCACCAAGATTACTTGGATTTATGCAAATTCTAGCAGGGATTTTCATGATAATTACTGCAGCCAGATTATTAAACCTGCATCCTTTTTTCAGATACTTTACTTTAGAGCCGCCGAAATGGGCGTTAAAAATAATCCGTAACAAAAGCAAAAATAACTCATATTTATCCCCAGCATTAATAGGTTTTTTAACCATTCTTATACCGTGTGGTGTTACTCAGGCAATGATGATTCTGGCAGCTTCCTCAGCAAACGTATTTTCCGGAGCCGGAATAATGTTTGCTTTTACTTTAGGAACCAGTCCTTTATTTTTCCTGGCCGGTTTGACCATTTCAAAAGCATTAAAGAAAAGGGCTTTCGTATTCACCGCCTCCGCCATAATAATCTCCTTGGGGTTATTGTCAATAAACAGCGGTCAAGTTCTTAGGGGTTCTCCGCACACCGCGCAAAATTATTATAAGGTTCTTTCAAAAAACGCCAATTCACACTCTCCTGCAATTACAAATAGCCGAGGTTATCAGGAAGTAAGCATTGACGTCAAAGATACACAATATATCCCAGACGCAAGTACAATAAAAGTGGGAGTACCGGTTAAGCTAACAATCAACACAGAAAAGGTTTCAGGTTGCATTAGGGCCTTTACAATTCCATCATTAAATATCTCACAAATTCTTCCCGAAACAGGAAGTACTACAATTGAATTTACGCCAGCAAAAACAGGCTTACTTACCTATTCGTGCAGCATGGGAATGTACAGTGGTTCGTTTAGTGTCATCAATTAGTATTTACAAATATTAAAATGCCAAAAGTAAAAAGAAAATATAAAATTAGCGGAATGGATTGCGCTTCATGTGCTAAGCTGCTCGAGATGGATTTGGAAGATGCCGGCATAAATGCAAAATGCAGTTGGGTAAAACAAACGCTAGAGGTTGCGGAATCTGATAATATTGATAAAATAAAGGCCGTTGTCAAAAACTCAGGTTATAAAATCACTGAATAACTATGTCAAAAATAGCAATTGTTTTTATCAGCATAACTTTATTAATTATTGCAGCAGGTGTATTTTTTCTAAGCGACAAAAGTACAACACAAACGCAAAGCGAAAAGCAAACTCTAGGACTGCCGTCATATCATCAATACTTTTGGAGTAAAACTTGTTCGCACTGCGCAAACGTTGCAGAATTTATCGGAGGCTGGGAAGGAAAGGATGTTTTTGAAATGGAAAAATTTGAAGTAAACGAATCTACAGAAGGAAGAAAGCTTTTTGTTGATGTAGCCACTGGAATATGTAACAAACCTAGAAATCAACTAACCGTACCTCTTCTCGTCACACCGAAAGGCGAATGTTTTTCAGGAGATACTCCCATTATCGAATACCTTAAAAGCCAGAAATTCTGACTCTTTTTTTACTTATTTCTAACAAGCAAAAGTGATCATTAATAGATATCCGCTTTAGCTTTTTCAAGAGTTGATAATACACGTCGAAACATCTAATCTTAGTGGCCGAGTACTTTTATCAAAGATTTTTCTGAGTTACTTTAATCAAAAATAACCATTATGTCTAAAGCTGTCTATATATTCCGTCACGCAGAAACTTACTTTTCTAAACATAAAATCCCATACGGAACCCAAATGGAAACCGCTGAAATTATTCCTGAAGGCATCCCACCCATAGAAAAACTTAGTCAAAAACTGAATGTAGTAAAGACCGACGCCAATTTTACATCCCCCTACAAAAGATGTTTGCAGACCGTAAAAATAGTAAATAATTTCACCGGTAAAAAATTTGTAATTGATAAGCGACTGCACGATTTTCATAACGAGTCAATAAACGCCATGTTGAAAAGACTTCAGGATTTCATCAATGATAAAAGTGTAAAAAATTGTGGCTCAATTTCCATCTGTACCCACGGATACCCGGCGGCTATTATACGAAGCTTATTAGTCAAAGGTGAATTCCAACTCAATGACCTAAACACCTATCCTAAACCCGGAACCTTAATTACAATAATAAATAGAAAAGCTAAAATTACTGATTTTAACTAACCCTTTTGCCCAACAATCCGAGAAGTATAATATAAACAAATGCACTCAGACTCATCCACGGAATTGTAATATAGCCATAATATGTGAAAAACTCTTCAGAACATGATACTGAATAGCCTATGACCGAGCAAGACATCGAACCCCCTCCCGTCATTTGATAGTAATAATGATAAGCCGCGACTAAAAATCCAAAAAGAGAGAGAGGCTTAATATAATCGAAGGCATTTTTATTTTTATTCCAAAGAAACTTTCCTATAATGATCGGGAGCGGATACATAAATATTCTCTGAAACCAGCAAAGTTTACAGGGTTCAAACCCAGCTACTTCCGAAAAATAAAGGCTCCCTAAAGTTGCCGTCAGGGAAATAATAAAAGCAAAACCTAACGAATACGATCTTAAAAATTTACCTACATTTTGACTGGCTTTGACCAGAATACCGAATCGAGAAATCACAAAAACCATAACAAGTAAAACCAAAGCTATATTGGAAAATAATGTAATGTGGGCAAGGATATTTATAGTAATTTGTGTATCCATGTAAATTTATCTTCTCCGACTTTATTTCAAAACGACCCTAAGCACCACGTAGTTTACCATGCACCCAACAAAAATTCTCCAAAATCCTATGGATATTCCGCAAAAAATCTTTCTCAGAAGAAAAAACCCAAAAATATAAATACCACTGCGTTAGCGGTTACAAACCAGCGTTTCTGATTATAATCCAGATTCAGAGGGAATCCGACAAACCAATCATCTATATTCTTTAATTCAACTAAATCCATAATCTGGTCGAGAACTAAATGCAACATAAACGCCAACACCAAACCCATACCCAAAAGACTTCCTGAAGTAACCATCCATATCGCAAAAATCAAAAAAACAAACTGGAAGGATGCATTATGCATCAAAAGTCCTTTTCTATCAGCCAACTTTGCCATCAACATATCAGACGCTTTAGTAATCCCTTTCTGAGAAACCGCTTCCACCACTTTCTGAGAAACCGTATCTTTTGGCTTTAGAACATAAACATAAATCAAGTAATCTGTAAAAGGAAGGATCATCCCCAGCACTGCTCCCCACCAAAGCGGAACAAAAGAAATATTCAACCAGTTTCTATAGACACTAAAAAGGATAAAAAAAGCCAGAGTAAAAACAAAATGGGTTGCTAAAACTTTTTTCATTTTCTATCCCTTGATACATTTTTGCATCTTTTGGGGATAATTAGCAAGCCCCATCCACAAATGCTTTTTCAAGTCAATATGCATTTCATCAACAAATCCAACTCCTTCAACCAACAACCTCCTTTTATGTTCTTTCCAACCTCCGGCAAATGCAAAATTTACAGCAACTTTGCCTTCCCTATTAATTACGCGATGGCACGGCACATTTATATTCCGGTTGCTGTGCAACGCCCAGCCGACAATTCTTGCATTTTTTAAACCTAATATTTCTGCAACTTGACCATATGTTGCAACTTTCCCTCTAGGTATTTTTTTTACAACTTCATATACTTTCTGAAATATAGTTAAATTCGTCATACTTTTTTAGTGCGTGCTCCACAGGTTCATTAAGCAAATTTAAGTGTGGATTTCTAACTACCAACAATCAACATATTGGTAGTTAATACGTTGGTAATCAATCAGTAAAGATTTGTACAAACATTTTTCCGTATACTCCATTATCAATCACGCCAATTCCAACTCGTTTAAAGTCCGGGTCCAGAATATTTTTTCTGTGTCCCTCTGAATTCATTAAGCCAGTGTGTGCTGTCTGAACAGTCGGAGCCAAAGCAAGATTTTCTCCGGCAGTAACGTAAGAAGCATTTGCTTTATCAAGCCTGTCTCCAACATTTTCACCATCCGGTGAGTAGTGTCCAAAATAATTTCTTTTCCACATATCCTCGGCATGGCTTCTTGCTACGGGAACGAGCTCGCTTCTTAAAATAAGTTCGGTAATACCGGCTTCTCTTCTTTTCTCATTTACTAGCCTCAACATTTCCTTTTCAGAAAGCTCATCGACACTTAAAACAAATTCATCAATATCCAAAATAACGCTTTCCCTACTTTCCGGACTTACGGTCAAATAGGTCAACGAGTCTTCGATTAATCCTCCAAAAATCTCGCCCAATCGTACCTCTAAGCCCGCCGTCTTTTCGAGCAAAAAACCTCCGATTTTACTTCTATTAATGTCTGTTTTCACAGATGGCAAAACCGGTAAACTCATCACCAAAGTCAGAAGAAACGATACAAGTACGATTCCCTGCCCCAAAGCGGGTATTACCGCCAGCAAATTATTCCAAGGTTTTTTCCAAAATTGGGGCGGCAGCTTTTTTGCAAACGTAATTAAGATGAAACTTAGAATTGCTTCCGAGACCCCGGCAGTCAGGAAAAAACCTAACGCGTTTGCCAATGAACGCGGTAAAGAAAAATTATCTTGTATAATAGACGAAATAAAAGCATAGCCGAAAAGCGCAACAATTAAGGAAACAAAAAAACCCAAAAATTCTGAAAGGACAAACCAAAATCCTACTCTCCATGCGTCAGACAAAAAGAACGCCAGAATTAAAATGATAACAAAGTCAACCCAGTTTCCTTTTAATGACAAGTTCATATTAGTTTCTTATCCTTTTTTAGCCGTTGGCATTGTCTTGTAAATGATTCTTGTTTCGCAACCTCCTCGTGCGTTTC
>Ga0265297_10002128_pt1 | contig 41909 bp, 78 predicted proteins | sample Munlanlwell13791_FD_192502 | JGI IMG/M metagenome (GOLD analysis project Ga0265297, IMG submission 192502) | Leachate microbial communities from a municipal landfill in Southern Ontario, Canada - Leachate well 137-91 | ecosystem: Engineered > Solid waste > Landfill > Unclassified | place... | reverse complement strand
TTACAGAATACAGAAGTCCTGGAGCGTGAAGATGGTGTTAGGGAGTTTGATGTCAACAATTCAGATGAAGTAGTGCACGAAGAGCACAAAACTATTTCATTACCAAAAGAACAGTACGCAAGTGATAGAGTTCAAGAATACGACCATTTTGCTGAAGAAGCTCGAAGGGTTCAAGATTAGTAATGAACCTCCAAAACCGAATGTGCTTAAGTAAGGAGTCATACAAAAGTAGGGAGCAAGCCTTGAGTGTCATTAAGCGTGCTCGGAAGTACGGTGTTGACATCAGCAGTAATTTGAATGTGTATAAGTGTCCATTTTGTTCACAGTTTCATATAGGACATAGTAAGAGGAAGTAAGAGGAAGTAAAATGAGAGATTTGAAATTCAGGCTTCGAGATAAAGATGACAAAATACTTGGATATGAACATCAAAGAGACGGTAGATGGTTTTACACTCTTGATAACGTTAATCATTGGTTTGAAGGATTCAAATATCTTAATCAAGTAAAATATCGAGATCAGTTTACTGGCTTATTGGACAAGAATGGAAAAGAGATTTATGGAGGGGACATTGTAGCAAGTCCGGTGTATAGATATAACGATAAAACAGGCAAATGGGACATATTTGACCGTTACTGTAACATAGGAGTAGTTAAATTTGGAACACTTAAATATAGCTCGCATCAAATGGGAGCAGACGATAGGTATGAAATGATTGGCTGGATTGTGGAATATAGTGGAGTCAGACAGCCGTTGAACTCCGGTGTTGTTAATATCGGTAGCATCTATGAAAATCCGGAGCCACTGAATGACAAATAAATCCAAAATTATTGCCTTAATTGGTCCTCCAGCGAGTGGGAAGACAACTTTGTCTTTGAATCTTGTAACTCAACTTAAAGTTAAAGGTAAGAATTCTCAGCTTATTGTAGAATATCCAAGGACGTATATAGAAAGATTCGGACATCCACAGCACATTTCAGAACAGATGTTGATTTTTCTTAATTGGAACAGACTATTGAATCAAGCGATAAGTATTGGTTACGAGTATATAGTTTGCGATAATCCAGTATTTTGTGCGTATATTTACGGCCTAATGAGGGCCGATACTTCTTCTTCAAAAGATAGGATGTGGATACTCGAATTATTGGATATGGCTCTTGAATCAGTCAAAATGTATAATAAGATTTTTTACATAAAACCCGGTAAAGAGTTTGAGCTTCGAGACAACTTAAGGCACTCAGACAGAAGAATTCAGAAATCGATTGACTCGAAGATTAGAGGATTTTTGGACTTATATAAAGTTAACTATGAGGAAATAGAGAATAAAGACTTAAAGAAAACTACGGACGAAATCTTGAGGAGGATTTAATGAGCGCCGATAACGGAATTTATATTTTACAATCTAAAGACGGTTTTAGAGTTGCACATGCTCAAGCAATCGAGAATATTTACTGGTGGCCGAAGTTTGAATGTGACTGCAGTAGTAAAGAGGTTCTAGAGAGTGTAAATGAGGAAGGCTTTAGCCAGGATGTGTGCAAAAGTTGCGGGGGTAAAATAGAATGGGAAGATAGAGGAGTAATTAATCCTACTATCCTAAGTGAGTATTTTGGGAACAGTAAGGTATTTGCAACTAGAGAAGAAGCTTTGGCTGAAGCTGATCGGTTGTATAGAGATATTTTGGATGGTGAATGTCCAATACTTGAATATGGTATTAGTTTTATCAGGGGTTGGGAAGTTACAGAATTTCCAAAGGAGTCTTGAGATGGATGATAGTTTGCGTGAGTTTGATTTTATCAAAGCCGAAGATACTATTTTTATTCGAGCTGAAGACGTTTTGAAGATTTTAGGGTTAAAAAGAATCTTTTCTAACGAGGATATTTTAATGCTGGGTAAGACTTTTGATAAGTATTGCAGAGAAAGTGAGAAGTAGACAATGTATAAATGTGTAGTTACTTCTGGTTATTTCAATCCAATCCACCGTGGGCACCTACTATTGTTGAAGGCAGCTAAAGCATTAGGAGATCACTTGGTTGTTATAGTCAACAATGATAAACAGGTTCAGCTAAAGGGCAGTATTCCCTTTATGGATGAAGAAGAACGTTTGGATATAGTTTCGGCTATTCAGTATGTTGACAATGCAATTCTTTCTATTGATGAAGATAAAACTGTTCGTAAGACTTTGGAGAAAGCATTTAGATTGGGCGACAGCACGATTAAATTCATCTTTGCAAAAGGTGGCGACAGAACACTTGACAATATTCCGGAAAAAGAAGTGTGCGAAAGATTGGGAATAGAGATGGTATTTGGCGTTGGCGGAACGGAGAAGATTAATTCAAGTTCAGAAATATTAAAAAGAATAAAAAGAATAAAGGAGTGTTAGATGTGGTATTTTAGAGTTGTAATGGAGATAAATGATCCGACAAACAATAATCGAGAAGACGAAATAGCTTTGTTTCTTAACAAGTTGCTTGAGCCTTATTTTAACGTAAGCAAAATAGAGTGTGATAGAGACTTTCTAAGAGAGCAACAAGACAACTTACCTGTATAGGAGATTTATGAACAACCAACTAGAATTTAAAGAGGAAGCTTTTGTAGTTAATTTACGTCAAGGAATTTACCCCGTTTACCGGTTTTTGGACGGTAACGTTATGCGTAGAAAAGACTATGATGATCGGGTTTGGGAAGGATTTAGCTTTTACAGTAAGTATGACCACTATTTACAGCAATTCGGAGAGAACTGTAGTATTGAATCACAGACACGAGTTGTAAAGACTTTAGAAGAAGCAAAAGAAGCTTTGAAGGAGTTGAAATTAAAACAAATAGCAGAAAAAGAGGAAGAGTTAGAGATTTTGAGGAGAAAAATAGAGGAGTGATAGATGAGTGAAGATATTGGACTTATTAAAGACTCAGTAGGTGTAATACCCAAAGTGGCATCCAGTAAACACGCACTCGAAGAGATTTTGAAAATAGCAAAAGATAAGAGAAGCCATATAATGTTGGTGGACTGCAATAACTGGTTAGAGTTGAAGATGAAAGTTATTAGGACTTTAGCAAGAAGAGGATTAAGGATAAAATAAAAAAGGGAGAATAAAATGTTCGGAAGAAAATATAAGGAGTTGAACAAAGAAGTAGCAAGTATTAAGGAGCAGTTAAACACGTTAGGTAAATACGTCAGAGAGAATGCAGAGTGTCCGTATATTGGAGAAGTATTTCCAGGTAAGTGTTATGGCTACTACCCCTCAACCTTTTGGTTTAAGTTTAAGGAATGTGACATTCTTGATAGGATTGATGGGTATACAAAGATTAGTTTGGACGTAGGCTACTCTTCAAAGAACCAAGAATGGATTCCAAATACACGCATTCTTTATTATTTGGACATTTACAAAGAACGCAAGGCAAGTATTGAGAAACTTGTTAAAACAAAGAGTGGGTAATCTAAGAAAACTTAAAATTATTGAGACCAGGACTACTATAATAGTAAGATAGGAGGTAGTAAAAATGAAATTGTATTACAAAGGTAAGTTTGATGCTGCACATAGATTGCATGATATTTTTTTGACACCCGAAGAAAATCAGCAGGCTTTTGGTCAATGCGGACAGTTACACGGTCACTCTTGGATTGTGATTTTTGAAGTAGAAGGTGACAATTGTCAAAATGGAATGCTTATTAATTTTACAGAACTTAAAGCGTTAATAAACACTTTTGATCACAAGTATATTAATGAGGTTGTTGACTTTCTTCCGACTGCTGAAAATCTTGCTCATTACTTTTTGGAGAGGCTAATAGAAAAAAATATTTTTAACAGCATTAAGGTGCAGATTTGGGAAAGTGATCATGCTTATGCTGAGGATAGTTGGAGAAGTGAGTAATGTATAAGCTTATTCAAAGAGAAGAAGGCGAATATACTTGCGACACTTGCGGCAAGAAGTTAAATTTTGCCGAAGAACAAATAGGTGTTCCGATCACAGTTGAGTTTAGCTATGGGCATTACTTGGACGGTACAGATGTTCATTTTTGTTCTGATGAATGTTTGATAAAGTATATTGAACAAAATAAGGAGAAGAAATGAGTGATAAAGTTAAACGTAATTTTCCAAAGTTACCGAAAAATTGGGGCAAAGTTGACGGGAAGGATTTTGGTAAGACAGTATTAGATGAATCAGCCATTCGTTCTATTTTAGAAGGAATAGGTGAAGAACCTGATAGAGATGGACTAAAAGATACTCCGAAAAGAGTTCTTAAAAGTTATAACGAGTTTTTTAAAGGCTACAGTCAGAAACCGGAAGATGTCCTAAAGACGACTTTTCAGTGTGGTTACGACGAAATGATCATCCTTCGTGACATTCCTTTTTACTCATACTGCGAGCATCACATTGTTCCGTTTAGCGGGCATGCTCATATTGGTTATATTCCTGGAAAATGTGGAAGAGTGGTTGGGATTAGCAAGTTAGCTCGACTTTTGGACGTATTTGCTCGAAGGCTTCAGATTCAGGAACAGATGACTATTCAAGTAGGAGAAAGTTTAGTTAAGTTTTTGAAACCGAAAGGTGTTGCTGTTGTTGTTCAAGCTACCCATTTGTGTATGACTTCGAGAGGTGTTCAAAAACCTGGAAGCTCGATGGTGACAAGTTTTACCTGGGGGAACTTTCGGAGGGATAGTGCAACAAGAGAAGAATTTCTGAGGTTGATAAAACTGTAAGTATATGAAAACTACCGTAAAAATTCAAGAATCAATCTACATAATACACAGTTGGCCGGGATGCACGGTAATAGAAGTAGACTTTCTGCGGAATAAGCACACTCATCAAATGTTTGTTATTGTAGAGGTTTCCGTTAACCATTCTGACAGAGCGGTTGAGTTCTTCGTTCTTCGTAAGGATGTTCTTGATTTATTATATCGTTATCCGTTAACATCGGCTTATGTGTATAATATCGGCAATCAAAGTATGGAGATGGTTGCTCAAGAATTATTTAACAAATTAACTGAAGTAGGTTACAGTGTGGAATCAGTCGAATGTAGTGAGGACGGAAATTTTTCGGGTAAAGTAACAAGGGACTAACAACAGTTAAACAAGCCATAATAACCTAAAAGGAGGAACACAAATGGCAAAGGACGCAAAAGGTGCAACAGCAGTAAAGGAACCAAAGGTAGCAAAGGAGAAAAAAGTAACAAACGCAAGTGCAATTCTGGTAGCTCTTTTAGAGGGTGCTTCAAGTATTGCGGAAATTGCTCAGAGAGCAGCAACAGCTTTAGGACATGCAAATCCTAAGAAGCTTGAAAATCAGGTCAAAGGCCTTTTGAACAATATCAAAAAAGGTAGTTCGAAAAAATGGACTGCCTACAAGGTCTCAGAAATTGAGGGTACAGTTAAGGTTGAGAAAATAGCGTAGTTAGAGTTGCTGTCAGGCAGAGAACTTAACAGATTTTCTGCCTGACAGTGTTGTGCTTACGGAGAACTTTTGGTATGAGAGTCTTTTACTTTCCCTTAGAACAAATCACTCAGCGAATGTATTCCACAGTTTATCGAAAGATGACTGAAGCGTTTGAGAAGGCAAAAGTGGACTACGAAGTTATTTTGCCGGCTGTTAATCCACTTCAGATTGATAGTGGGGGCTGTGTAATGTCCGGAGCGGGTCACTGTCAATGGTGTCTTGAGCAGATGGCTATATTTATGTCCAAACTTCGTTCGGGAGAAGTAAAAGATGGTGATATTTGTTACTTTGATGACTTATGGTTTCCGGGCTTGGAATCAATCTTCTACACCCAGGAGTTAATGAATTTACGGATTGGAGTGTATGGATTTTTGCATGCCGGAAGTTTTACATACTTAGATTTTGTGTATCCTATGCGTCTTTGGGCACGTAATTTAGAGAAAAGTTGGATTACGGCGTCTTCCCTCATTTTTGTTGGTTCACAACAAACCAAAACAGACATTTACGATTGTGGTTTAATAGATGATTGCGAACATGGATTGGATAAAATAGTCACAACTGGTCTTCCCTTTGAAGTTCCAAAAGATTTAGTAGATAAGTATTCTGAAGAAATTCTCCATAAAGAAGATAATGTGATTTTTCCGCACAGAGATGATATCGATAAAGGTGTTGACGATTTATTACGATTGATTTTACTTTTAAAAAAGAAAACAGATAAACCAATTAAATATGTCATTACTTCTGGTGGTCGGCCTACAAGACAATCCACTCGAGCTCTTTTTGCTAATTTTCCGGAAGTTGAATTTAAACCCGATTTAAGCAAAGATGAGTATTACAAATTGTTAGCTAAATCAAAAGTAATGTTTAGTGCAGCCATTCAGGAAAACTTTGGAGTATGCACTCAAGAAGCACTCGCATTTGGAGTTTATCCTGTTTGTCCAGATAGAGTAAGTTACAAGTATTTATTGCATCAAAATTTTCGATATTGTAATTTAGACGAGGCTGCTGCTATGGTGTTGAGAGGATTTGATCAAAGTTATACTACTCGTAAAGATTTTGATAAGTATTGTCATCATCCTTATAGCGCCGAACTTATAGTGTATAATATTTTATTAAACGAAAGAAGATAATGGAAACCTATCATCGTATTTGTATAAAAGATTACGAAATAAAGGATTCTGAGGGTGCTACTCTTTCCCTAAAAAGAGGTAACGAGTATGCAACTTCGAAAGAAGAAAAGGGTGAAGTAGTTGTATTTAGTAACTATTGGGTAAACGTTCCAGTAAGCATTTTTGCAGGTGAAGTTAGATTTACTTAGGAGGAAGAATGGATAAGCAAACATTTACTTTAAAATCTGAACATATTAAACTCCTTTCTCGTACTTGTGTTGGTTGGGATGATTGTGAATTTGGAGCACCGGAAATCGACCCCAAACGTCCTTATGGCAATTCGGATGTTTATCAGGATATGTTAGAGATTTTAGGCCTTAAAGAGTTAAGGAGTGGAGTATTCGAATTTAAACTTTTTGGCAAGAAATGGTTGTTGAAAGGTGAAGACAAGTATAACATTTATCTTGAAGGCGCCGATGAGGAAGACTTGATTGAGAAACTTAATGAGTTACATAAAGAACTCGAGACTGCACTTCAGATAGTTTTAAGTACTAGAAGTTTTAAACCTGGAGTATACGAGGCAGAAGAGTATACTGATGATTGGAAGTTGGGGAAATGACAAAACGTGAACTGACTTACGAAGAGGTTTTGGATATTATTGAATTTGAAGATAAATGCGGTGTTCAAAACTTGATTCAGTATTTATTTTCCGAACGAGACAAAGCTATTTTAGGAAAGAATGTAAAAGTTGTTGCGGAGATTGACGAAGAGGGGTGCATAGGCAAGTATGAGGTAGTTGAACTAAAGGAGAAAGACAATGTGGTCAAATGACAGCAATCCAATAGATAAGTTAGGAAAAGTTACATACATTCCAGTTCTTTATCAAATTCAACTTCCGGGTACTTGTGCTCCGATAAACGGAAAGACTTTAACCTTCTGGACTGACGAAGGAATTTATAAATATCCTTACTTCTTAGTAAACGCCCACCACCACAAGGATAGATACAAAGAATCTCATAAAGAAAACATTCTTAAAGATTCAGTAATTTTTGGTGATTCCGGTGGTCTTCAGGCAGTCACGCTTGGTATTGGAAAACCAGATATTGCTGAACTTACGAAGTGGCAGGAAAAGAACTGCAGTATTGGTTTTGGATTTGACGAGCTTCCTTTTAAGACAGATGTCCGAAAGTTAACTGGTTGGGAATTTGACGCGGAGCACTTTACTGAGTACGCTCAACGTTCGTATAAGAATTTAGTTGTTGCCCTCGATACAGTAACTAATCCAAACTTTAAACTTTATGGCATCATTCAGGGTCGTAAATTTTCTGAGTATAAACAGTGGTTTGACATTATCAAGAAAGCAGGAGTAGACGGTTATTGTATGAAGTCACCTTCAAATAATCCAATAAACGTAGCAGAATCGTGTTTATTTGCCTATCATAACTTTAACGACGGAACGCCACTTCACTTATTGGGTATGTCCAACTTTACTAAGACTTTTATCATCTACTATTTTAGTCAGTATTGGAAAGGCAAGATTACATTTGATGCAAGTACATATCAACAGGGCGTTCAGTTTAGGACTTACGTTCATCCAACTTCTCCCACTCTTAAGATACGTTACACTTCAGAAGGAACTGAGAAGATGAATGAAGATTCGATAATTTATGAAGACATACACGATTTAAGTTTCTGCGGTTGTGAAGCTTGCAACTACTTGACTCCCGAACAAGTAAAGGGGATGCACAAGACTAATGACCCTCGATTTGGATACTTGATTGCTCTCCATAACTTCATCAGTATGGATCGAATGTTTAAATTTGTTGCTCAAATATGCCACAATAAAACTGCAATGCGTCAACTTATTAAGGGTGTATTTAGAGACTCAAATGCTGAAAGAGTTTGTGCTGCTTTTGACGTGATTGATGAAGGAGTTAGCAAGGGTTACGATTACATTAGTGCAAAGTATAAAGCACTCCTTTCAGAAAATGTTGAAGTAGTCAAGCAGAGAACGATTATGGATTTCGTGACGAAAAATGAATAAACTGTGTAAAAAAGATAAAGATGGAGTTTGACACTACAAGAAATACATCCCCCGAATTTCCTTTTTATGATCAAAATTATGAAAAAGGTTACATAAAGGGTTGTGTTCTTGACGCTAATTTAGGATGCAAAGAATGTATATGCAAAACTTTTTGCCTTTGTAAGACAGAAAGTAAAGGAGGGTAAGATGGAAGAAGTGAAAGTAGTGAATGATGCAAAGATAAACGAACAAGAACTTGAGGATTTGGGTTTTACAAAAGTAGCTAACGACTTAAAGAAAGCAAAGGAGTTTGAAAGAAAGTGCACCATTGCTTATGAGCATTTTGCGCGAAGAGTATCTCGGGAACAGATAAATGATTTTAATAAAAAGTTAATGGATTCTACAATGAAGGAATACAACTATCAACGAATATATGACAAACTTATATTTACGGACATTTCTGACTATCCAAAAATACCACCCGTCAGTGTTTTATCTGCTTTAAGGGATGCACAAAAGTTGGATGTATTTGATTATTTTGAGGTTGGTCACATTCAATCATGCACAGAGAAGAAAGATCCTATTTTGTTTGGGTGTATAAACGGTTGTCCGGATAGATTTTTTATTGGACAATGGGACAATGACGTTAAAATTGAAGATTTACTTAGTGCGGAAGAGGTTAACGTAAAAATTGATGGCATTCAAATCTAGACGAGAAGGTCCAAAACCTTTAGATACTGACAACTTTAATCCTAATACAATGATGTCTATGAGTATGTTTATGCCATTGCCCATGCACGATTTTGTGTTTAGGGGTAATGAATCTGTTGATTTAAGGGTTGCAGAAAAAAGAATTGAACACTGGAGAAAGAAGCATCCTGAGGATTTTGAAGCTTTGAATACTTTGGAGAAGAAAGCGTATCCCGAAGGATTAGAAGTTAAGAAGATTGAACCAGGTCAAAATGATACGAGAACTTCCGGTCAAGTAATACAAGAACTGGTAAATTCGTGGAATGACGCATTCTTTCAAGTATTAACTAAGAAGGTTATGAGAGTTGAAAAGAAACGTACCTAAAAACTTAGATGAATGTTTGGAACAGTTGAAGAAGGACACTCCTAAGAAAGAGTTAGAGAAGTTTAAGAATCTTTCGGAAACTGACGTCTGTTTGTATCACCACGGTTGTGGAACCAATATGAGAAATAGTTGGGGTTTATGGTCTAAAACTTCTCCATTAGTTAAGTATTTTAATTCTATTAGTATCTTTCACGCTGACGATATGTCATCCATAATCTTCAAATCCTTTCATAGATACTTGAATGATACAGACTTGAAGTTAGATGAACAAGTAAAGTTTTATCAAGACTACTGGAGAGCTGAAGGATTCAAAGATGGCAATCCTTTGAACGACTCGAAAGACAACTATAGGAAACCTAAGAATATAAGGACTGTTAACGTAGGTAAGTATACGTTGGAGGTGCATGATGGCGGAAGAATTAAGAAATCGAAAGAAGAAAAAGCCAACAGTTAAAGATTTGGAAGAAATCTTAAACTCTCCAGAAGGAACATACAAGACGTATGTTAAGAAGGACGGAAGTTTAGGTTCAAGAAAAGTTCGAAAACCTAAGAAAGTTAAGTGTTGCGACAACGGATATTTTGGTCAAAAACACGATTGTCAGAAGCAACTAGGAGTTTAGATGACGAAAACTACTGATATAGTAAGATGGCTTTTGACTGCAGCTCTTTTAGTTTTAATATGGCTGGATGTAAAATGGGCGTTGTACTTGACGGTAACTTTGATGGCTATCGCAATAGAGCTAAATAGTCTTATACACAAAGGATAAATGAGCATAGAAAAGCAAACAGTTAGCTCTTCAGTGGCTTCAAATAAACAAAAACAAGTAAAGAAGCAATTAATCAAAATTATTAACGATTCCGAGTTAGTTTCTTTTGAACTAGAAAATGACATAGATAAAATTTGGCTTAGTAGTTCTACGCCGTCGTATATGTATACAGGTTCAAAGACGCTAACTTTAAGACTACGAGATTACGGAAAAATAAAAAAAGTTTAAGAGATGACAATCAAAAACATAAGAGTAAAATTTGACTTAGTAGGTGAACTACTTGGTAGTGAGAGCTTAACGTATCTTAGGATAAAGGATCAGTATGGAACAGAATTTTGGGGTGTTATTGACGATTACAGAGAAGTCGATCATTTAGATGAAACAATAGAACAATTTAGAGAACGAGTGTTGGTTGCTTACGAAGTCAGTAATGCTTTGTATGAGATAAAGAAACAAGAAGAATTAGAACCCTGGGAGAAATCAGAGGATTGGTGGAAGAAATGAGTGATTATTTAATCTGTCCACAATGTAAAAGATACGATTCAATGGAACATAGAGGAAATGGATTTTTCTATTGTCTTTGGCAAGATTGTTTATACATGTGCCATATTTCCAAGTATAATGAACCAAAAATAAATTTGAACAGATTTAAAAAGTTTCGGGATAGCTTAAAAGTAAAACAGTCAGTACTGGATTAAATCTATGGTTAACCTGTCAACAATTTTAACGATAAAGAAAGATAATTCAAGTAAGAAAGCAAGCTGTAAATCCTGTCCTTACTTTGATAGAACCTTCGTGCCTTCTTACATTGGCGAACCTGGTGTAGTCTTAGTAGGCGAAGCTCCAGGAGCAGTCGAATCGTCTCCTACGCATCTTACTCCGTTTGTGGGTGAAAGTGGCCAGCTTCTTAGAAAAGTTCTGAGAGAGGTGGGATTTGACGACACTAAGATTAGTTTTTGTAATACTTGTGCCTGTCATCCCCCGTCAAACGAACAGCCTCAAAAGAAAGCCCAAGATCTTTGCGTAAAATCTTTCTTGTTCCCGCAAATTCAGGAATTGCATCCAAAGTTAGTCATATTAGCGGGTTCAGTTGCTCTGAATACATTTTTTCCGAAGGAATCCATAACGGAAAAAGCTGGCAATCTTTTAAGTAACGGACAATACAGGTTTATTCCAGTCTTGCATCCTGCGTATTGCTTAAGAAATCCAACGTCTACTCCGCGATTAAGGAAAGATTTGAAGAAGGCGTATCAGTTTGTTAACGGGACTTTATCATCAAATAAGCAGTATACTTTAGTTAATAGTTTTGAAAAGTTGGAAGAAGCAAGAAAAGTTCTGTTAAACGAACCTTTGATTACTTTTGATACAGAAACGAATGGCAAAGTAGACGTATTTGATCCTGATTTGCAGCTTTGGACAGTAGGTTTTGGTTATGAAAGAGGAAAGGCTTACTGCTTTCCATATGACCATCCGGAGTTAGTAAATATTCCGTTGAAAGAAGCAATTCAGAAAACAGTAAAAGAAATATGCGAATCGAATGTTAAGAAAGTAGCCCATAATGCTATTTTTGACATTATGGTGTTAATGAAGTTTGGTATTATACTAAAGAATTTAGTAGCTGATACAATGGTGATGGCTTTTCTACTTGACGAGAATAGATATTCAATAGGACTTAAACAGCTTTCAAGTGAGTATCTCGAAGGGTATATATTTGCATGGTCGGAGAAGCTATCCGAACTAGCCCCGTATAATTGTGAAGATTGTGATAATACTTTGGGACTATTTGAACTATTTCTTCCTCAAATCAAGCAACATCCCAAGATGCTGGACTTGTTAAAGAGTGTTATAGTTCCAATGCTTCAGGTTATTGTTGACATGGAGATGTTAGGCGTTTACATCAGTCCGGAAGTAAGCCAAAAGTTATCCAAAACTTTGAAGAATAAGCTTGAAGGTATTCGAGAAGCGATTGAAGAGAAGTTTCCAAAATCAAAGGGAGTCAATCTTAGTTCTCCTAAACAGGTAGGCGAGCTGTTATTTACTAAGTTAGGCTATCCAGTTATAAAGAGAAGTGAGAAGACAAAGGTTCCCTCCACTGACGACGATAGTTTGACAAGTCTTTCGAGGCAGAAGTATAAGTTAGCTAATTACCTGTTAAAGATTAGAGAATACGAGAAGTTAATTTCCACTTATGTGGATAAGTTGCCAGAGGTTCGGAAGAATGACGGACGAGTGCACTGTAGCTTTAACATTTGCGGAGCGAGGACAGGTAGAATTAGCTCGAGTAATCCGAATCTACAAAATATTCCGAGAGACAAGACTGTTAAACAAATGTTTCAAGCAAGTGAAGGATTTTTATTGTTAAATGTAGATGCAAGTCAGGCAGAACTTAGGATAGGTTGTTCTGTTGGCCAAGAAGAGAATATGATTCAAGCATATCAGGAAGGAGTGGATGTGCATAAACTGACTGCTTCGAAAATATGGAACATTCCAATAGAACAGGTTACAGAGAACCAAAGACAGGGCGCCAAATCGTGCAACTTTGGCTACCTTTATGGTGCTTCCGCCGAGGGTTATCAAAGAGTAGCTGAAAATGACTATGGTTTAAAACTTTCGTTGGAAGAATGTATAGATTTTAGAAAGAAATGGTTTGAAACATATCCTGGTTTTTTATCTTGGTATGATAGAACAAAGGAGCAGTTAAGAAAGAACGGGTATATTGAATATCCAACGGGTCGATTTAGACGATTTCCGGAAGTAAAAGGATTAGTGAAGATACCAGATGATGTCTTTAGACGGGGTGTTAATTCGCCCGTTCAGGGTAGCGCAAGCGATGTGGTTCTTTTTACAATGGTTCGTTTAAGTAACGTTATAAAGAAGTATAAGTTGACTAATGATATTAGAATCATTATAACAGTTCACGACTCTATAGTTTTGGAGTGCAAACCGAAAGAAGTTGGCACTGTAAGGACTGAGATGGACAATATTTGCAAGAGTAACATTCCTAAGCAGTTTCCGTGGTTAAAGGTTCCAATGATATTTGATTTTGCTAAAGGATTGAATTGGGGAGAGTTGGAGAAGATACAGAGTTAAAGTAAGTAAAGCAATGCTAGTAACGTAATAACAACTAAAGGAGGAGTAAAGATGGCAAACTATTTAAAGGTATCAGCAGTTCGTAATTTAATAAAAAGTAAGGAAAAAAGATGCTCCAAAGATTTTATTGAGTTACTGGATAGGGAAGTTTACATTATTGTTATGAAGACTATTGAAAATAATAAGGCAATGACACTTAAGGAGATCCTAAGATAGTGTATAACGCTCAGTGTGGTGACATATTCTTAACAGATAGCAATAAGATTGGACCACGGATTGTCAAGTTTCTAATGACTGCTCCAACAGTTTGGCAGTATATTTGGAGATCAATCAGAGGAACTCAAGAAAAAGTCCGATACTACCATGCTGGAATGATCTTAAGTAACGAACAACTAATAGAACAACAGTGGAAAGTCCAATATGCAAATACATCAAAAATTCTACCTTGGACTGTTATTATTTACAGGATGAAACACTTAACAGAAGATCAACAGCGGGAACTACGAGATAGAGCAGTAGAGGATATTGGAAAATTATATGATATTCCACAATTGATAGGAAAAACACTAACTTGGTTAACAGGTATCAAATGGTTTGTTGACGTTTTAGGTTCGTTAAGCGAAGACGAGGAAATTTGTGTTACGAGAGTAGCTGAATGGGACTTAAACATGTGCCGATTTGGTGTGTCCAATCACAGTCAGGTAACTACAAAAATTATTGACGAGTATTGTATGAATCATCCAGAAGAATGGGAAGTAGTTTACCAGAATGGTTAACAGGAGATAACAAATGAAACTGGAGTTTGAAACTTTGATGTGTGACATTTGCAAGGAGCGACCGATGGTGGATACGAAGAAAATTAAAGGAGAATGGAAGGGTGTTTGTAATGAATGTATTACTTTAACAACTAAGGAGAACAGTCAGAATGAACGAAAAGAAAACTAGGCCTGAAATACTTGATGGCCATATAAAGAAAGTTCGTGTTGCATGTGGTTCGCTGTTTATTTCCGTGGGTGTAAGTAATAGTCAAGTTACAGAAGTATTTCTTAACGGTTCAAAGTTGGGGGGTTGCCGGGCTAATCAAGAGTGCATTGGCCGTCTGTTATCCCTTGCTTTGCGTCATAACATTCCTTTAGAGGAGATCATCGATCAAACTGAAATGATCCTTTGTCCAGCCTGTACTCGAGCCAAAGCAAAATTAACTGATCCCGAAAAAATAAAGGACTACCCCACAAGCTGTTCGGATGCAGTAGCAAAATTTCTTACAACAATCTTAGATCAACAGAAAAAGCTGAAAGAGGTAAAGAAATGACCGACAACGATGGGAATTGTCACTACTGTGGAAAAGAGACTTCAAGTATTTCAGGAAATCCGAGTGAATGGCCATTAGTATTTTGTCATTCTGACGAGCCTGGAGTGCCCAAGTATCATCACGTAGGTTGTGTAAACCAACGATTAAACGACTTTGAAAAGTTAAAAATCGTCCATAAGCTTCAGGCTGAACTATGCAATGCTGATGTTGCTTTTTGGGGTTCTAACTACAAAGATAACGAGTGGATTGGAGTGGTATTTTGTATTATCTGCAGTGACGTATTTGCCTGGGGTATTGCTGATTGCGAAGAAGCCAGTGACGATGACATCCAGTTAGTCTATAACATTTACAAGAGGTTTGGAGAAGTTGGAATTGACGCTTGGTGTTCCGTCAAACGGGATAATCTTGAGCCGCAAGGTCCGTATTTGGAGAAACACTGGGACTTCTACAAAATTAGGACTGAAGTTGAGAAGATGACGAGGGGAAGAAATGAAATTTAGGAATGAAGAGTTTGATGGTGTAAGAATTTTATGGTCACAGTCACCATTTGAGTTGACTCAGAAGATTACGGATTTTGCATCCGAACATATTTTAGTTGATTTACAGTTTGGGACTAACGCAATTCGAGAAGGGTTACTTGCTGAAGAAAACTTGTATGCTTTGATATTATATAAGAATTTCTAAAATTGCCGGAAAAGGACTTCTACTATATAGTAGAGGGGGTGATAGTAATGAAGTTAGATATGAATGTTGATATACAGGTTTTGGACAAATCTTTTAAGGGCAGTATTAGGGAAGTTCTAACGATTAACGAAGCAACGTTAACGAATGAGTTTGTGGAACAGCCGAGTACCTTCGCATGGTTCGCTGCTCTTTCAGAAATGGCTTCCGCCGAAGTTGAAAGTAAAAAAATGGCTTTATCAGTTTTAAGAGCCAATCTTGATGCCGAAAAAAGAACTGAATTAAGCTCGAGTGGAAAAGTGACCGAATCGATGGTTGATTCAGCTATTGTTAAGGATAAACGGTATCAGGTTGCTCAAACAGAACTAATAGAATCTGAAAGGCAGTTAGGGATCTTAAAGTCTCTTGTTCAAGCGTTACACCAGAGAAAAGATATGCTCATTCAGTTAGGATCAACACGCCGTCAAGAAATGTCTTTGGCTGATTTTTCTATGGACTTAAAAAAGATTCGGGAAAACAACAGGTAGGAGGTCGTATGAAAGTTCGGAATGGTTTTGTTTCAAATAGTAGCTCCAGTTCTTTTGTAATAATTGGTGTTCGGGTTCCGGAAAAAGATCAAAAAAACTTTAAACAGAAGCTTGCAGAAGTAATAAATAAGAAACCTCTTACAGAAGATGACAGCATTTACGACATTCTTTGCAACAGTGGTTTTTTCCTATCCGATGATGGTCCTGGGTACGCTGGTAAAGTTATTGCTGATGTAGGCAGTGAAGACGGATATATCGAGACGTCAGAAGTGGGTATTGAGCAAGCTTGGGAGGAAGCATACAATCTTCTAAGCAGTTTAGGAGTAAAGAAAACGGATATTAAATTAATCTGCGGAACAAGAAGTTGTTAAACTGGGGGTAAAATGAAGGTTGAAATTTTTTTACAAAAAGCTTCTCAAAGGATTACATTTGATAATGCAACGAATACTTATCAAAAAGGTGATTTATTTTGTGTGTATTTGAAGGAAGAGAATAAAGTATACAAGTACCCTATATCAACAATATTTAATATAAAAGAGGACTACAAATAAAAGGAGGAAACAAATGGGATTAAATATGCAGAAGTTAAAAGAAAATTTTGATAAAAAAAGTGAAAGAGGGGACAGATTTAACATTCAAAATGGTGAAAACTATGTAAGAATTCTTCCACCTTCGATTCAGTATTTAACGGAAGAAGTTGATTACATTTGTTACAACTATTTGATGCATTACAGATTAGGAGTAGAGGGTGACAAGCAAGCAGCAGCATGTCCGAAAACTGCAGGCAAGCATCAGAGATGTCCGATTTGCGAAGCTGTTGCAAGATTATACAAGAATGACACAGTTGAGGACAAAGCATTAGCTGGTGATATCAGGGCTAAGAAACGTCATATCTTTAACGTTATCGATTTGAACAATCCCGAAAAAGGCATTCAGATTATGGAAACTGGCCCGAAGCTTTATGAGGATTTAATTGTTTATGTGACTAATCCAAAATGGGGTGATTTACTTGATTTGGACACCGGTAAGAACGTAGTTATTACAAAGACTGACGGAAAGGAATCAGCAACTGGCTATACTGAATATAGGATTACTCCCGACCCCACAAGCTCGTCAGTCCGTAAAGTACTTCCAGAAAACTTCAAAGAACAGATTGGTTTGCTTCAGAAAGCTGTTCCAACTCCTTTAACCTATGATGAGTTAAAAGTTATTTTGGAAGGTGGCGTTCTTGAAACGGCTAAGAAACCAGTAGAAGCTGAATCAGAAGAGAAGGAACCTGAAGAACCAGCAGTTCAGAAATCTGCCCCCGCTGTTAAGACTACTGAGAAGGTTCAAGAAGTAAAGGAACCTTCACAAGGTGGACAGCCATCATGCTTTGCAAAGGACTATGGTCCGCGCAGGGAAGAATGCTTGAAGTGTGGTGTAAAGGCTGCTTGTAGAGAGAAGTTCCTTGAAGTTTAAGAATCGATTTGTTGAATGGTTAGTAATGACTTGTATTTGTTATCCGTATGCATTTGACAAGTACAGTCACGATAGTTATATGCCAACAAAAGATAGGATAGTTCTTGAAAGATGGCTATGGCTAACGTTGGTAAAAAGACATATGTGGACTGTAAAAGAGATTAAACGTTAATAGTTAGCTACAACCCTTGTCTTTGGCGGTGGGGATAATCGTATCGGTTACTTAAGCTCTGACCGGGAGGGCAACTATTTGCGTCCTTTGCTGATGAGAACGGCATGTTGTAAGGTAGATAAAAAACACCGTCCTATATTTACAGGAGACTTAATGGATAAAGATACCACTGAAGAGTTAAAGAAGATTACCGATTGTTACGGTCTTGAGCGTGGAAAAGTATACCTGTTGAGACTTGAACCGAAATGGGATCGTGACACATTACGCGAAATAGCAAGAAGTATCGTAGAATCCGGCAAAAATGTTGGTATTGATTTCATTGTCCTTTCGTTTCATAAAGGTGATGTTGAAATAATACCCAGTGCGGAAGATGCTGAAGAAGTATTGAAGAAGGCAATGAAAATGTTAAAGAGTAGAAAGGATAAATAATGATTGATACTAAGTTTTTGAAATCAGTAGCGGATCAGGTAGAAGGTTGCACATCAGGTCGTGAGGCTAAAGTAGATTTTTGGCTTGATACAGAGAATCATGCACTTAATTACGTTGTATCCGGAGATTACACCAAAGGATTACCGTTTGGCAGGGTTATCGAACTTTTTGGTGAGCCCTCGACCGGTAAGTCATTTTTGATATATCATTGGGTTGCTGAAGTTCAGAAAATGGGTGGAGTTGCAATTTTAGACGACTCCGAAGGTGCATACTCCGAAAGTTTTGGTCAGATGTTGGGTATTGACAATGATGCGTTAATTCTTCTTAGTTCCCTAACAGTTGAAGAGCATTTTGAGAAAGTATTTTTGGGCTGGAAGGATTCTAAAGGAAAGATGAAACCTGGTCTTGTTGATTTGATATGGGAAAAAGATACTAACTGTCCAATTCTTGTAGCTCTTGACAGCTTAGCTCTTTTGTCGACAAGGCATGAACAAGAAGTAATGTTAGAGAAACCGGATATGTCGAAGGCTAAGATGATTCGAGCGGCTTTAAGGAATTCGGCAAAATGGTTAAAACGAGGTTGTCTAGTCCACGTAGTTGCAAATCACGTAACATCTAAGATCGGGGTAATGTTTGGACCAAAGACTACAACGCCCGGTGGTTCCGGAATGCCTTTCTCTGCTTCAGTTAGGTTGGAGTTGGACTATATGGGAAAGATAAAAGAGGACGAAAAAGTTATTGGTGTTAAGTCAAAAGTTAAAGGTTCAAAAAATAGAATATCCGCACCCTTTAAGGAAGCTGAATTGGAAATAATATTTGGTAAGGGCGTAGATAGGTTTAGCGGGTTATTTGAACAGATGGAAAAATATGGTATAATTACTGAGGGCGAAAAGCGTGGTCAGTATTTATACAATAAAGAGATGTTCCATAAAGCAGATTTCAACGACTTTATTAAGGATAAGTTAAAACCTCAGAAGAGTGGTCTTGCTGTTGCTTCCACACCTAAAACTAAACTGGCGTAAGTAACAAAGAAAACGCTTGACACTTGTCCAAAAGATAATACAATACAGGTGTAGATTAGATATAGTATTCTTTGACAATTCGGCAGAGCTAAAAAGCCAAGAGGAAGCGGGCTTGAAAATCCTCGTTAAAACACAAAGGCTCGAAACTGCAATAAAGTAAGGCAGAAGGGAAGTAGAATGTATAAAGTTCGAACAGAACAGTCACAAGATTTTGAATACACTTATACCTATCTTAAAGAGGACGATAAACCTGAAATTAAAATAGGTAATTACGAAGGTAAAATAATTAATGAACTTCAAGATAAACTACACCGTCGCAACCTTCAAATATCCGATCTGAAGAGACAAGTAACATGTCCACTAAGTTGGACAACCATTTCCGATTTATTCTTCAACTCAAATGAAGTTGAAGCTATTGATTGGGAATCTTGTGGTCAAGTTGGTAGTGACGAATTTAAGAAAGTAGTTGCTTCGGCTGTTGACGAATGGTGTTCGATGTATCCAGAAATTGGCAACAGTATTGACCAAGAAAAGTTGGTGGAAGATTACATCAGGAGAGTATAACGTTAATCCATAACACGCCTCAACAGGCATAATCGCCAAGCTTACTGCAGTCCGGATTGTCAGAGAACTTATTTAGGGGTAATCATGAGTGTATTTACGTTTTCAGAAGCTATTGGATATAGAACTAGAATTTCAGATGAGGAGTTAACATTTCTCATTCGAGATCACAATATTACTGAGGATGAAGCAATAAAGATTTTAGCAGCAATGAAGTTTGACAAAGGTTTAACAGATGATATGCAAAATGAATTTTGGTCTCCGGAAGTAAATAATTCTTGACACGTTTACTTTTTCCTATACAATAAAAGAGTGATAAATTTAAGTCAAAGGTAGTTGAAAGGAGGTGTGGGATTTAGGAGCAGTTTCAGGACTGTCTCTTCCTAAAGATTGCTCAGGGTTGAGTAATCTTAAATGTGATAGTAAGAGGTATCGGAGGTTGTAGATGAGTAGTTTAGTTAATGTAGAGCAATACCCCTTAACAAATAGGTGGCTTCCAAAGATTTATGGATTCTCGTTCCGAGAAAAAGTACCCTTCCGTGAGTGTCTTCAAGAATCGTTAATTCTAGAGTGGGAAATGAGATCAAAGGCCCTCTTTGATTCCTACAAAGAACGAACTAATCAAATAGTTGATAAAGATAAGAAAAAGAACAGAATGCGGTCTGAGAGTGTTTACTTTCAGTATTCTCTTTTGCATCGGCTTGAAACAATGATGTTAAAAGACTTCCGTAATCAAGAAGTTTATGTTACGCATACCGATAAAAGGATAGCTGATGTTTCCAAGTGGAGAAGAAGAACGTTATCGCTGTCAGATTTGGCTTATGGCAACGATAATCTGGATTACAAAAACAGTTCAGATACTCTGGACAGGTTTGTTTCGTGTCGTTCGTTTAATGAAATGTATTATACGGAATTAGTTGCTCACGTAGCTAACATTTTGATGGCTCGAAAGTCCGTCTTAGCTGAGATGTTTCTTTATCGGATGCATTTGGAAAAAGACTGGAAGGAGATCAAGAAGCAGTATTTTAAAAGTGTTCCACACAATAAGTTTTATGGCAGAGTGAAGTTAATTAAACGGGTAGTTCAAAAGGAGGTATGTGATGAGTGGTCAGGTAGCAGAGAAAGATCTTCAGTTATGGTTTGATTCAAATGATACTGTATTACAGTCTTTAGCGGAATCATGCATTGCAAATGATCAGATTCCCCTAGAAAACGAGGCAGTATCTATACTGACGTTTCTCTTATTAGCTTGTTGCAAGTGTGGCGAGGCTAAGTTAATGACAGAACGGGATTCTTTTAACAGGAGAGCAAATTTATTTTTAGCTGGACTAGCAAAGTTAGGTTATGGCACAAATTGGTTTATGCGGTATACTACAATGACTAAGATTCCTGGTTTGTTGCATAGAGTTGAAAGGAAGGCTTGTAATAGAGTAGAATATTTAACACGTATATCGACATCAGAAAAGGGCAGTAGAAAACCACGTATGTTTAGGTGCAGTATAGTAAAGGAGATTAAATGAAGCACAATATAAAGGAGGTTCAACTTGGATATAAGTGAGCAGTTATTTGTTGAGATTTGCATCAGGAAGAAACAAATTCAAGGTATTCCGGAAAAGTTTCAACCTATTGTGGAGGAATTTAGGCAGTTTGAATCGGAAGACAGACTAATTTTGGATGTTCCAAAAGATTGGGTTGGCTTGAGAGATGGAACTCTTTTGTCAATGTTGAAAGAGTTTAACGAGGCTATGTATGTTGCTTTGGCTCTTTTTGTTGAAGGTAATGACATAGACGTTACTGATGTTTTAGGTGAGCCGGTTGATAGGTATGACACAACGTTTAGGGGTAAACGTTGTTTTAAGTATGTAAAGAAACGTTTAAGAGTAGCTAAGGTTGTAGATTCAGAGAACAACATCTTTCAGTTGGATGGTTATGAAATAGATTTAAAGTATCCTAATCCCGTTATTCATGTTTTATCGGTGTATTCTGGAGGTTTAAGTAGTGGTATTTGCCTGTCTGATTTTCTTAAATAACAGACAGTTTTTGGCAAGGCAATGCACGGTCATGGCTAGGTGTGGTGTGGCGCGGCTTGGTGCGGCTAGGCGTGGCACGGCGAGGCAAGGAAAGGTGAGGCGAGGTGCGATAGGCAGTAGTTGAATAAACTGCTGACCTGTCGCTAATTTAAAAAATGATTACTGAAGAAGTTTACAAAATACAAGATTACATAACAAAAACATTCCCAACAGTCCGAACTTCCATTGGTCAACCACCGGATGGAATTCGTCTTAGTTCTTTGTTTCCAGAACCAGAGAACAAAGGATTAAAACATATTTGGAAATACGGATCAGCTGATTTGGTGATATTTAGAAACGGTGTTCCAGTATGTATTATAGAACCTGGGGGCAGTCAACATTTCGAAGAACATCAAAGTCTTAATGATCGGAGGAAGTGGAAATTATGTGAAATCAATGATGTAAGATGTTTAAATATAATGAACGGGTTATTAAATGGACTATCAAATAGAAAAGCACATCAACTAATAGGAGGATTCATTTATGGAACAAGTAAAAGTAAAGATTAAAGGAACAGCGGCGTTGTTAATGCAAAGGTATGTGATAGAGGATGTAAACAATACTAAAGCAAAGCGTAAAGATGAAAAACATGACCCCACCGAAGATGCTAACAAGTACCTATACAAAGATTCTAAAATTGGTTGCTATGTTCCTTCTTCTTGGATAGAATCTTGTATTAGAGACGTATCAAAGGAATTCAAAGGTCGTGGTAAAGGCTCTTTAAAATCTGCGGTATTGTCTTCAGTATTTGTTAATGAAGAAAAGATTCCTTTGAACAAAGATACTTACGATGAAATAGACCTTCGTCCCGTAGTTATCCAGAGAAACAGAATTGTCAAAGCAAGACCAAAGTTTAACAACTGGGAACTTTCTTTTACTATTAATTTTAATCCTGATAGACTCAAGAAAGAAGTATTGAAACAAATGTTGGAAGAAGCTGGTCTTAGTGTTGGTATTGGAGATTACAGGCCAAAGTTTGGACGATTTGAACTAATACTTTTTAAGTAATAACTGGGAGATTTTCTTATATGAGCAACGATCAAGTAGTCAAACTAAGTGTTCTTCGGGTAAAGAATGCTATTAGGAACTTAGCTGAGTCACTACATTTAACAACTGATACATGGCAAAAAATTGAATGTTATTTTAAAGTGGAAGATAAAAGCATTCAGGTGGACAACTTTATAATAAAGGATGCTGATAAAGTTTGTCGGCGAAAGAAACCAAGATTGGAGTTAAAAAGACAATGATTACATTAAAAGTATCTGAAATATACAATGCAATACAAGGCGAAGGTCGTTATGCTGGTTATCCAGTTACATTCCTACGTTTGGGCGGGTGCACGAGAAAATGTGCCTTTTGCTTTGGGGTAAAACTGGGTAGGAGAATTCCTTCAATAATGTTAGCTGATAAATATAGTAAACAGCTAAATAAAGTTGCTATTGGGGATATTTTATTAACCTTGGATGATTCCCACAATCTTGTGCAAACTAAGGTAACAAATATTATAGAGCGTGATGTGAATGAATGGTATGAAATTAAAATTGACAAGCATTTGTACTTTGTTACACCAGAACACCCTTTTTTTACAAAAAGAGGTTTAGTTTTGGCAAAGGATTTATTGGTTAATGATATTGTATATCATGTTTCTGGTAGGGAGAAGTTAAAATTTTGGGCAAGGAACTTTAACAATATGAAACGTCCAGAGGTTGCTATGAAACATGGTAATACACTTAGTAAGCACTATAAATCTGGTCAAGTAGTATCATCTTTTGTAGAGTACAACAAAAATGTTTCCTTAGGTGTAATTCCTTCGAGTATAGCTAAGTTAAAGATTAGAGACCCCCAGAGATACAAGGAGATTTGTTTAGCGGCATCTACTAGAATGCTAGGTGAGAATAACGCTTATTTTAAAATGACTCCAGAAGTTAAACAGTTACACAGTAAACATGTAAGCATAGCTAATACTGGATGTACGCGATCAGTTGAAACTCGTAAGAAAATGGGTTTAGCAAAATCTGGTGATAAGAATCCTATGAAGAGACCGGAGGTAGTTCGAAAGAATTTTCTTAGTCATAATAAGGCAATATCGGGTTACGAAACTAGATTTTTAAATATTGCCAATAGGTTAAAAATTGATATCGAATATGTAGGTAATGGTAAGTTGGAAGTTGGTCATAAGTTTCCTGATTTTATACTTTCTAACACTAACAAGTTATGCGAAGTTTACTCAAGTAGCTATCTTTATAAAGGCGGAAAGAGAGTTATAGGTTGCAAATATTTTGAAAACAGGAGAAAGCTATTTAATAAGAAAGGTTATGAAGTTGAATTTTTTGACTTAGATTTAAAAGATAATATTATTTCCGGGCAACTTCTTAAATATATTCATAATGGTAAGATTGTTCAAAGTGTAAGATATATAAAGAGACAAGGTAAGAAGTTTAAATCTTTACATGTTTACAACTTTTCTTGCTCCCCTTATTCCTCGTATATTATTGATAATATGTGGGTACATAATTGTGATACTCAATACCATAGCAACTACAAAGAAGTTGATATCAATGAGTTGGTTATACAACTTCATAGGTTTACCCGGGAAACGGGAATTTTGGTTATTAGCGGTGGTGAACCACTTTTGCACTTTGAAGAATTGAAATTGTTACGGGAAAAGCTACCATCATCAGTTAGATTTCACTTGGAAAGTAACGGGGATTTAGTAGACAACAGTCTGATTACGATTGATGCATTATTAAATATTTTTGATTATGTTGCATTTTCACCCAAGAAACGTGATATAGCCGAAAATTTATCGTTCCTCAGGAATCACATGTGTGATATAAAAGTTGTCACTGATTTGGAAACTACCGGAATGGATATGCTTGAATTTGCAACAATGCTTATGCCCCTGACAACAAAAGACCCGGTAAAGGATTTAGAAATACGACAGAAAGTTATGAAATATTGCTTAGAGCATAAGTTACTGTACAGTCCTAGATTACACGTAGAAGTATTTGGCTATGATAAGAGGGGTGTTTAATGGATAAAGACAGTATTTGTAACAAGTGCAAAAAGAAGGACTATTGCCCTATTCGTCGGGATAATGATAAATTAAGAGATTGCGACCAATATAAAAAGGACGAGTGTTTGGAATGAAAAAGAAAATTCTAACTTGGTCCGATATTGCTAAGTGTAAGAAACAACTGAGAAAGTATAAAGGACATATAGACTGTATTGTTTGTATTCTTAGAGGTGGAGCAGTTCCAGCAACAATAGCTTCTAATATCTTAGATGTTCCTGTGTACTATCTAGAGTTTCGAAGCTATATCGGCACGAAACAATCCAGTACAATAGAATACAAAGATTACTCAGTTGGTAGTTCTATAAAGGATAAACGACTTTTAATTGTAGATGACATCTTCGATACCGGTAAAACTATTGAGTGTGCTAAGAAAGTTTTACAGAGGAAGAAACCAAAATCAATTGATGTTTTCGTATTAGTTACAAAGGATAAAGAGGTACTTTTAAACAAAGCTACAGTAGTTCCATATTCGTATATGTTAACCTGTCCCGTAGGAACTTGGGCTATTTACCCGTGGGAAAATTAAAGGAGGTATAAAGTGAGTAAATTAATCGTTGAAGTTTGTAAAGTAGAAAAAGTTGAAAAACATCCAAATGCTGATAAACTATCTATTGTTCAAATCAAAGGCTGGCAGTGTATCACTAGTTTAAATCAATACAACGAGGGCGACCTGGTAATATTTTGCCCGCCGGATAGCATCATTCCAGAATCTTTAATAGAGAAGCATAATCTTGAATTTTTGAGAAAGAACGGTCGAGTAGGCACTATTAAGCTTCGTAAGATTATTTCGCAAGGTCTAGTTTTAGACATTTCTGACTTACCTAGTTCGGTTAAAGTAAAGGAAGGTTTGGACGTTGCTAGTATTTTAGGTATTACTAAATGGGAACCAACTGAACCACAGTATAGTTGCCAAACTAAAAGAGAAACTATTAAACACTACTTTCTAAAGTGGGTTAACAAGGAGATTACGTTTAGAAGGTTTACTGCTAAATCCTTTGGTTTAATAAAGGACAGGTTGTTTAAACGAAAGAAGAAACTAAATCCACACTTCGATAAGTATACGGATATTGAAAATATTAAAAACTTTCCTAATGTATTTATGTATGGTGAACTAGTTGTTATTACAGAGAAGATACACGGTACCAACTTTAGATGTGGTAATTTACCAAGAAAGTCGAATTGGTTTAATCGGAAAGCTTATGAGTTTTGTTATGGTTCTCACAATGTTCAACTAGGCGGTGGTAGGGGTAAACATTGTTTTTACGGTAACGATGTATATGGTAAGATTTGCGAAAAGTTAGAATTGGACAAGAAACTACCAAGTGGTTATATGTTTTATGGTGAGATTTACGGCAAAGGAATACAGGACTTAACTTATGGTTTAGATGATATTAGTGTTAGATTTTTTGATATTAAGGATATAAAAACTGGAAAGTATTTAGATTACTCTGAGTTTATAGAAAAGACACAAATATATTGTGGATTAGAGGTTGTTCCTGTTTTATACATAGGAACTTACAGTAAGGATATTGTTAAACAATTTACAGGTGGCGAAAGTTCTTTAGCTCCAGATCAATTACGGGAGGGTATTGTAATTCGTTCGATTAAGGAACGTATTGAGCATATGGGTCGAGTAATTTTGAAAAGTATTAACGAGGAATACTTACTAAGAAAAGGTGGAACGGAGAATCATTAAAATGTTGCGAGGAGTAGGCGTTAAAATTAGCTGGGGAAAAGAAGCTCCGTTAGTTTGTGAAAAACTAATTCCAATGGTGAGAATTAGTGCTCAATGTCTCTCTGCTGCTAATTGCTGAAGGAGAGTTTACCAAAATTCGCAGTATTTTACAAAGGAGGTTGTATGGAGGACTTCGGTGAGCTTTGTTTTTGTGTTTTATGCATATCATTACTTGCGCTTGGCGTTATTGGTACTGTAAGAGGGCGCAATGCCCCTACATTTGTTGAAACAAAAGATGGTGTAGTAATGAATTACGATAGTGTGTTTGATAAACGAGTACCTACGGGTTACTATAAATTGGAAAAGATAGAGATAGAAACAGTAGTGAAGAAATAAGGAGATTCCATGAAGATTCGTAATGGTTTTGTTAGCAATTCAAGTAGCAGTAGCTTCATTATTCACCGTTCATACTTAACTCAGAAACAGATTGACGAGTTAGAAAAGTTGTATAATAGTTTAGTTGAAAAAGAAGAATTGTACGATGAAAACGGAGATAACTTTGAAGTAGCAGAAAACTATATATCTTTTAATGCTTACGGTGGGCAAAGTGAATTGCTGGAGATGTTGGAAAGGTTTGGTGTTACAAAAGACAAGATGTTTAGGATCGAGGGGTAACATGAAATTACTTTTTAAAAGATTCTATAATGAACTGAACTTAAATAATTTTGGTGAATACTATACTTATTTACTTTCTAATCCACTAACAAAAGAACCCTTCTATGTGGGTAAAGGTAAGGGTAGAAGATGTTTTTATCATTTAAAAGAAAAGTTGGGACCTTCTACTAATCTTAGAAAGCATTACAAAATAAGACAAATTTTGTCCTCAGGTCTACAACCTGAAATTTCTAGAGTCGTTCAAGGAGTAAGTGAAGAAATAGCATACAGCATAGAACAAGGTATTATGCGATGTTTTGGTACGTTACGGGAAGGAACTGGTCCTTTGTGTAATTTAATGCTTAGTGGGTTTAATCGGAGATATGACAAAAGTATACCGGAAAACCTCACTATATACCAGAAAATAAGTATAAAGCAGAAAGCCAACTGGGCGAATCCATTGTCTATTTATAATGATCCTATATACAGAGCAAAATTTTTTAATCAAAAAGGAGAACGTAATAATAGATATGGTGATCATCGTTCGTATGAAGAGCTTCATGGTCTTGAGAAAGCCAGATTGATTAGAGAAAACCAAAGTAAGAAAAGACGTGGTTCAGGTAACGGCCGTGCTAAATATTGGAAGTTGACTTCTCCAACAGGTGAAGAATTTTTAGTACACGGTGGTTTAAAAAAGTTTTGCCTAGACAACGGATTGTTGCTAAGCGCCTTGCGAAAAAGTGGAAAAAGTAATTTGCCAGTAAAAGATTATTTAATACAACGTAAACGGCATCCTTTGTTTCTAAACACAATTGGATGGCAATTATATGAGATATAAAATAAAAGAAAATAACATAGTGAAAGTATTTAGATCAAAACCTGTTTCGTACTTGTTTAATAAAGTTAATGGAACTATGATTACCTTCGGACCTAACAGAGACACTGATGCTGAGTATTCTCCTTTTGGTCCATTTATTTCAGATATCGAGATAACCACCATCTGTAATAATGGTTGTCCGTATTGTTACAAGAGTAACACATCAGTTGGCAAGAATATGTCTTTAGATACGTTTAAGAATTTAATTACTAAAATAAACGTAAACAATACCCTTACTCAAGTAGCGTTTGGTTTGGGTGCAACTGGTGAAGAGAACCCAGATCTTTGGGATATGTGCAGATATCTTAGATCGATAGGAGTTATTCCAAATGGAACTGTAGCCAGCATCTCAGATGAAACAGCTGGTAAGATTGCTTCTTTATTCGGGGCTTGTGCTATCTCCTACCACGGGGATAAGGATAAGTGTTATAACTCCGTAAAGAGGTTAACCGATAGAGGCTTAACTCAAACAAATATTCATATTGTTATCTATTCAGAGAACTTTGATGAAGTTATGTCTGTATTTAAGGATATTAAGACTGATCCAAGACTATCCGGACTTAACGCTATAGTTATGCTATCTTTGAAACAAAAGGGTAGAGCGGTAGATAACAAGTTTACTACCCTGACACAAGATAAGTTTAATGAATTAGCTCAGTATTTGCTAGGTAATGAAATACGGTTTGGAATGGACTCTTGTAGCAGTCATAAGTATATTAGCTTTTTGACTTCTACAACTAAGCTATCAGAGGAAGAGAAGAAGAGCCATTTGGAGTGTATCGAACCGTGTGAATCGTTCGCTATTTTTTCGTCCTACTTTAATGTTGACGGTTTGTACTATCCTTGTTCCTTTGCCGAAGGTTCCTTCGAAGGTATAAACGTATTGGACTGTAACAACTTTGTTGACGATATATGGAATGGACAGGTTATGACTGAACTTCGAAATAAGTCGTTAGAAAAGAACAGAGAATGTTTGATATACAAGATATAGGAGGTTAAGATGAAAATTAGAAATGGATTTGTTTCAAACTCATCGTCGGCAAGTTTCGTTCTAGAGATTCGAAAAACAAAAGAGGATGTTATTAATCTTTTGTTGAAGGAACTTTCTCACTACTTTAATCGAGATAAGTTTAAGAAACGGTTATTAAAGGCAATTAAGAAGGATGAGGATTATAGGAATAAGTGTTTGAAAGAACAAGCCGAAAATAAAGAAGCAGAAGAGAAAGGTTTAAAGAAACCCCACTGGGGTTTATACGATTGTTGGTTGCCTCAAATAGAGGGTCGGTTAGTTCAATATAATAACCTTCTAAAGAACTTTGACGGCATTTTAGATGCCCAGTTAGTTTTGGAGGCGTTGACATTTTACGGTTATCATCCACCATATGTAAACGAATTGGGCGATTTTTCGATTGGTGGTTGGACTATAATGTGGAACGGGGATGAGGATATGGGTGAGGTTTTGTTGGCGATAAAGACCCTACTCGATTTAAAGTATAGGGATAAAATAACGTATAGATTTAACTTTTACAACGAAGACTAAGGAGGAATAATGAAAATACGATTTGGATTTGTAAGCAATTCAAGTAGTTCAAGTTTTGTAATCACAACAACAAAAGAAAACTTTGACAAGGTACTAGCAGAATCAGATGACTATACAAAAGAGGTGATTGAAGAATTGGGTATTGGCAAAACCACCTTTCTGGGTAAAGAACTTGTGTACCTTTCTACCTTTAGCGACCACAGTGGTAATAGTAATTTTGATGAGATTAGTAATGAAGAGTTGGATTCCGGTGACGAGGGTAGATGTGCTTCGGACGTTTTTGACAAATTTTGTGACAAGTTACGAGGAAATAAAGACGAAGTATTTGAAGCAAATGTAGACTTTTAACTGAGAGGACGTGTAAGTATGACAGTTATTTGGCTCATTTGTTACTTGTTTAGTCATTGCCCCGATTTTGTGCACAATGAGGTACACTTTGCTTGGGCAATTACTTTGGTAATTTGTTTAATTATGGACATATTTTCATGACCAAACTAATCCAAAAACATACCTTCGGAGTTGACAGAGGTATCGAAGTCTTAGTAGATATACTTAATTCTTGTCCAAAGGAAGAACGAAAACGTGCAACAGCTTTCTTTCAGAGATATTATAGAGCTTGAACAGTTGAAATATGTTAAGGATTATGGAGTTAAGATAGCTTGGTTAGAACGAATATACAAATACTACAAGAAACTTTTGGAAGAAGACAGATTGTTTACTCTGAAGGTTAAGGATTTTGGACATAATCTTTTGATAACGCACTTTAGAACTAAACTACGAACTTGGCAACAAAAAGGATATACAGGACCGGATGGTAAGTGGCATAACAAGAGAAGAAATGTTAGTGGACAAAACCATTAGATGAGGCACTATCTTGACTTACGCGATAAAACTGATGTTGTGATTTGCGAAAGTTTAGGACATTTGTGGGAACATTTTACGTATAACTTTTCACCGTATGAATATCGACAATGCAGCAGATGTAGAGTGATTCAGTATAAAGTTGGAGTTAACGTTTGGAAGACAGTTGATATAACAGTGGAGTCAGTATAATGAACAAAGTTGATCAAGATTTAGATTTGATAAAAAGAACATTTTCATTTGATTATGCCACTCTTCCAACGATTAGCGAGATAACAAGTGTCATTCAGGAGGATTCTTGGGGTTGGAGTGCAGACAATAAAAAAAGACGTAATACTTATTCAATACGACAAGAGTATTGTAACTATTCCTTTTCAATACTATCTCATGAATTTATGACAAGTTTGAAGGAACTAGTTAACAAATATAATTTCAAAGATATTCACGAACTTAGTTGCGGTATTGGTTGGTTTACATACTGGTCAAGAAAGTATGGAATAAACACAAAAGAGGCAGTTGATGATTACAGTTGGAAGCATTGTAAGGAATTTTTGCCGTTAGTAACGAAAAAAGATTCCATTCAACATGTAAAAGATAATCCTCAAGTGGACTTATTTATATTGTCTTGGCCATATATGGATGCAGTTGCTGAAAGAATTTGGACATTAATGAAGCCAGGTCAATACTTATTGTATATTGGCGAAGGTGAGGGCGGTTGCACGGCAAACGATACTTTCTTTAGCAAGGTTGCAGGACAGGAGATAGAAGTAGACTCCGATATATCCAAAAACTGTATATCATTTTGGGGAATACACGACTGTCCATATTTGTATAGAAAGGTAAGATGGGTATATGGGTAACCTTTATTATTTAGCTCGAGGAGTTTATATTCCCAGGACTGAAGAACAAATGGAACAGCTTCGTAGACAACTCAGTCTTCAGTTGAACAGTTCAATAAACGACCCAAACTGGATGAACCGTCCGTTAACTCATTTTGATACTGAAATATTTTCTGGTTTACAATCCGGTACTAAGGAATATGAACAGGAGTTTGAACGTGTCTTAAACAATATAGTTATTGTTTATATACGAGATGAGGAAAAGAAGGTTACGTGCTCCGAACAACTCTTAAGTATAGAAGATAACGAACAAATGAAGAAGATAGTTGAATCCCAACCAAATTTTAGAAAGTGGATGCCTCAATCTTTTAACGATTACAAAAATAATGAATGAACAAACACTAGCAGAAAATAATAAGATCTTGGAAATTGTTACAGGAAGTTACTTATACGGAACGAATTCTGAAACTTCCGACAAGGACTATGTTGGAGTCTTTCTGCCATCAGTTCCTTATATCTTGGGCTTTAAGACTATTGAGGAAGTAGACTTTTCTATCATCGACAAGGACGAAAGAGGTAAGAATACTTCAAAGGCTTTAGATCGAAAGTTATACGAGTTTAGAAAGTTCATGAAGCTTGCAATGGAAAATAACCCAAATATTACGGAGACACTCTTTGTTAATCCCGATAACATTGTCTTCTGTAATGATGTTGGTAAAGAACTTTTGAAGAGGCGGCATTTGTTTCCTTACAAGGGATTGAAACAGAAGTTTTGTGGATACGCTTTTGCCCAGAGGCATAAAATGGCAGTAAAGAAGGATAATTTCTTTGACTTACTAAATGCTTTGTCCTATCTCAAGCTTCAGAACTATGGAAGAACTTTGCTAGAGATTGTAGTTATGGATAATCCTCCATACTTTATTAAGAAACAAAAAGATAAGAATGATAACATCAGTTTTATCCAGATTGGTGATCTGAATTTTAATCCAGCTATGCTTGTTAAGACTGCTTTAAAGAAAGTACAAGAACGAATTAATAAAGTGGGTAATAGAGAAGAGTTGTTAACTAAGTATGGCTGGGATGTGAAGTATGGAATGCACCTCGCGAGATTACTTTTAGAAGGGATTGAATTGTTGAAGACTGGCGAGCTCCAGTTTCCTTTGAAAGATGCCCAAGTATTAAAAGATATTAGGAATGGAAAGTGGGAAATGACAAAAGTATTGGACTGGAGTTACGAATTGGAATCGGAAGTGGAAAGACTGGAGAAGATTTCCACGTTGCCGAATAAGCCAAATACTGAAGAATTGGAGAAGTTTACAATTGAAGTATTGAGAAGTCATTTGTTAAGTTAAACAGAATCTATATTGTTTAACTATACTAGTTAGGAGGGGTATGCAGCCAAAATTATTTGAAGAAGCTAAGAAACTTGCTTGTGCAGTAATGGTAAGAGCACACAATCCGTATTCAAAGTATTATGTTGGGGCGGCTATTATTAGTAAGTCAGATTTTATTTTTACGGGTTGCAATATTGAAAACGCTTCCTATGGACTAACTATGTGTGCAGAAAGAGTAGCAATATTTAAAGCGGTAAGTAATGGAGAAGATGAGTTTACTGACATATTTATTGCTACTAGAGACGGTGGCGCACCTTGCGGAGCTTGCAGACAAGTAATGGCTGAGTTTTGTTCGGATGATTTAAACATTCACTTAATAAATACTGTTACAAATGAGATTGTATCAACTACTTTAGGTGAGTTACTACCAAAAGCATTTAGAGTATTTTAATTAAAATAGTTACTAATTGTTCAACTATACTTATATATGAAAAAATTTAATGTTAAGGAATGGTCTGAAGAGAACGAATGGTTAGCCAAAAAGTCGTTTGAACGATTTAAGGAGGAACGAGATGACTTGGCACGTAAAGAAGTATCTGAAAAATTACATCATTGACAACGAGCGTAGGATAGTCCGAGATGCTATTTTGTATAATAAAAAGAATACTGATTCTATGTGGATTCAAGTCCATCCTTGGGAAAAGATTGATTTTGAATACAAATCAAAAGATAACTTTTGTCAGTATAAAGGAAAGTGGTTCATTAGTCAAAAAGATTATCAAAAGAACTTTCCTTCAGTTGTTGGCTTTGGGGGTTTGGTGGAATTACTGATAAAAGGTAGATTGTATGAATCAAAGTTTACTAAGTTTTTGAACTGGTTATTTGATAGGAAACTGAATAGGGAAGTTAGCAGTGTGGAGATTAAGATGGACAAACCTCTTGTATCTCTTAGGTCACTGTGCAAGGACGACAAAGAATACAAGAGAAAGTATTTTAGAGAGGAGGAGTAATGGTTAAACGAACTTTTATTCCAAAGTTTAAGGTTGACGATTTAGTAGTAATAACTGATGATTACTCTAATAATCCTGCATATTGTGCGTTATTTATAGGAAAAATAGAATCCATTATAATAAAGAGGGGTAAAGGAATGTTTGTAGGGGAGGATAGCAGAGGAGTATACTATAACATTCACGGGTATGACAGCTGTCACATACCTGAGAATCGGATACAAAAATATACATATAACAAATAACCCTTATGCGAATTGGCGTTATAACAGACACTCATATTCACGATTGGAAAGGTTTTAGTAGAGATACTGAAACTGGAATATCCAGACGACTTCTTGAACAAGTAGCAAACTTTCGTCAAGCCATTCAAGTCTTTAAAGACAAGAAGGTTGATTGCATTGTTCATGGCGGTGATATTGTTCACGGAGTCGGAAAGGAATCTAATGTTGTTTTGAACTACGTAAAACAGCTCCTTTCAGAAGTAACCGTTCCTGTATACTTTACAATCGGTAACCACGACACAAATGTAAGAATTAATCCTACCAACCATCATATTGTTACAAATCTTCTTCGAGACGAAATTCCCATTCCTAAAAATATTTGTTTGGTTAATTATACAGACGAAATCGACTACGAAAAAATCAAAAATTTTGATCTTGTGGTCCTGCACAAAACTCCTACGGGTGCAGAAGCCAACAACTTTACTTTTCTAGATGAAGTTAACTGGAGAAAACTTGCATCTCAGAATAAGTTTGTAGCGTTCGGGCACATTCATGAGATGCAGAAGCTTAGTGAAAATTGCTTTGTTATTGGTTCTCCAATGCACTTTAACTTTGGTGATAAAGGCAGCAGAGGAGTTTGGATAGTTGACACTAATCCGTGTTATATACCTAGTGCTGTTATCCCAGTAGGAAATGGTAAGACAGTTACTACACCTGAATTACGTTGTAAGCCCACTCTTGAGTTCATCAAACTTGACTACCCGGAATTTATTACAGTAAAATCAGCTGAAGAAGCTAAACAAGACGGCAACTACTATAGAGTTTTGGACTGCAAGACTAAGATTAATCAGGATAACGTTGTCTCTGTTGTAGTTCCCGAAGTGTTTGAGGAAAGAATTCAATCAAGCAATTTTAGGGAAATTTTAAAAGAGTGGCTTCAGATTAACAATAAAGATGAAAGCTACTTAGCCAGTATTGAAGATATTTTGGAAGAGAAGATGCAAATTGTCCGAAATATCTTTAAAGGCCGAATAGTTTCAGTATCCGGAAAGGACTTCTTATCGATTGGAGAGGTCCAATATAATGTTGAGAACGGGTTTATTTTGGTAGAAGGACCTAACGGCTCGGGGAAAACAGCTTTATTCGAACTTGTGGTTTGGACTTTATTCGGTGATTTAACTAAAGACGGAAGTGGTGATGATGTCATTAGGAATAGACCAACGAAACAGAATGATTGTGAGGGGTCTATCAGGCTGTCTTTGGGGACTGATAGTGTGGAGATTAAGAGGTCTTTTAAGAAGGGATTAGCTTTATATATCAATGGTGTTCAACCCGATTCCTTTAAGGGCTTAACAAAAACTGAAAGACAGAAATACCTAATAGAATTTTTGGGCTTTGATAAACGATTCTTTATGGCCGCCGATTATTTCAGCCAAGTAAACCTTCAAGTCCTAACTCGTTTGGACGATTCAGATCAGACTAATATGGCAACTGATTTACTGGGATTTGAACAGTATACTGAACTGTATGACAAAACTGATAAAAAGATTAAGAAGCTTGAATTGGACATTAGTAAGTGGGAAGAGGAGAAGATTCGGTTTGACAAAGAGATTGCAGTTTTAGGTTCAGAGGTTAGCAGTTTGGACGTAGCAATCAAAGATAAGGAACGTCAGGTTGCTTCCTTTGCTGAATTTGTTAATAGTTATACGAAAAAGAAAAATGACCTAGAGTTTGAGCTTTCAAGAAAAAGAGTTCAGTCACAGACTCATACGGAACAAGTTACGTTTGATTCCGAGATGGAATACTTAGATGATCAACTACTTGATATTGAGGATAGGAAGAAAAGGTTACTTGAGATAAAGGATGACTTATTTGATACAAAATATTCTGAGGGTTCTAAATTATCTACTTCAACAAACAAGATAAATCAACTCTCGGAGGAAGTTTTGAAGTTGACTCAGGATATTATTTGTTTGCATAGTTCGAACACGGGTATTCGTTGTGATAAATGCGGGTCAATGATTACTAAAGATAGTGTTGTATCGTTTATCCGTGAAAAACAGGAGATATCAGATAATAAACAACTACAGATTACTAATTTAGAGAAGGAACACCTAGACTTAAGTCAAGAGATTGAAAAAGTAGATTTGGATTTAAGTAAAATAAAAGTAAAGATTGAAGTCTTAAATGAAGAACAGTTTAACATAAAGAGAGATATAAACAAACTTCAAGATCAAAAAGAAGAACATCAAAGGAAGGTGAAAGAGTATGAAGTCACTATTGGAAAGATTCAAAGCCAAGTTGAGGAGATTAACAAAAGTATTGATAGTTATTCTGAACGAATAAACGAGTTTAAAGAGGACAAGTATAAGTTAGAAGTTCAACAGTTGAAAACAAAGAATGATCTTAAGCTTACAGAGGCGAATGCTGACTTAGTAGTCCAAAAAGTTGAACATGTTACTATCGAGATCGGGAAGTTAGAATTTTGGAAGATAGCATTTTCTCCCAAAGGCATCCGTTCAGTGCTTTTGGACAGATTTTGCAACCAAATAAATAAAATTGTTAATGATTGTTTATCTACCATAAGTAACGGGAACATGAGCGCTGTATTTTCTCCTACTAAGACCTTAAAGGGTGGAGAAGAACGAAACAAGATAGGACTGAAGGTTTTCGTTAACGGTCATGAATCCAAATACGGACTACTTAGTGGTGGAGAGCAGAAGCGGGTCGATTGTTCAGTTTGTTTTGGACTAAATCACTGGGTGTCTGAAAAGTATGGCTTGGAACACGGTTTGTTGGGTATTTTGATACTGGACGAAATTTTTGGTTTCCTGGATACTGAGGGCGCAGAATTAGTAGCTCAGTTACTTTGGTCAGAAGGAAAGAAACAGTCTGTTTTCGTTATCGATCACGCACTTGATTTATCTTCATGGGCTCAAAAAGTTTGGAAAGTTTCGAAAGAGAACGAACTAACAAGATTGGAGGTGTAGTATGGAGGAGAGCAAGTATTTGGAGTTCAAAATTGTTGGTGGAACAGGAAAGACAGTAACTGTTAACGTATTATCGAAACTACACGGATTTAAGTTGGGAACAGTTAAGTGGTATTCCACCTGGAGGCAGTATTGCTTTTTTCCAGCTACTAAAACGATTTTCAACAGAAACTGTCTTAGGGAAGTAGCTGATTACGTTTCGGAATTAACTAACAGTCATTTGGAAAACTTAGAATTTAACAAAGTGCTTTCTGATAACGTAAAAGAAGTTAAGAGATGGCCAAAATGGAAACGGGATATTACAATTTCTTCGGAATCAGCATCAACGGGTAAGTTCACAAGAAAGAATGAAAAAACAGGTTAGAAATTACTTAAAAATAGTTAATGAGTTTGCAAATGTTCAATCTCCATTTGATTTTGAGATTTTGGGCAGTATTCATTACGACAAATGCTATCCATTTATTTCCTTTCATTCGCATTCAAAGCTTGCTAAGTATAATGTAGTTGTCAACTCGGGCGCTCATGGTACAGAATCTATTGGCGTGAGAGTAATATTAAGATTTCTTCAAGAGTTTAATAAGGAATTTTTGGGCTACTATAACTTTTTATTATTCCCTATTTTGAACCCTTTTGGCTATACTTATGGCGTTCGAAGAAACGGAAATAAACAGTTGTCAAATTGGGGCTTTAATCGTCCGGATGAGTTTTTGACTCCGGAGTCTTTATTAGTAAAAGAAGCAGTATCGCATAAAGTTGATTTATTTATTGATCTTCACGCTGATAACAAGAGTGGTTTTTACATTTACGAACGTAAGAGACCAAATAAAGACAGTTTAGCTGAAAGAAGCCTAAAGATTTTGAGTAAAAACAAAATACAGGTACTTGAGGCTGATACAATATATCAAGAAAAATGTGTTAACGGAGTGGTAATAAGCCCAATTAGGGATAATAGCATGGACGATAGCATGTTTCAGCGTGGGGCTATATATTCCTTATGCATTGAGATACCAACTCAGTTATCTGAGGATAGTCAAATTATTGGTGGTCTACTTTTGATGAACGAAATTCTTGCTCAGTTTAAGGATGTTAAATGAGTATCGAAACTTGGTGGGACGATGACTATAAGTATGAAGTTGAATTAACAGATAGAATATTGAATAAAGACAAGACTGGAAAAGTTGATACTTTTGTCCTAATTTACACAGTAGTTAACCAGACAGAACGGATTAAAAAGTGAAAAAAGTTTTAATAGTATTTTTAGCAGGTTTATTTGAGCAATTTGGATTTACTTTGTATTTATTGGCGGTTAACAAACATTTAATCTTAGTTTCTTCTGTTCTAATGTTTGTATATTTTATTACATACTTATGGATAATTGATTATGCCATAAAAGATAACAAAACATTTCCATTGTTACTAACATACGCGTTAGCTGCCGCTGTTGGGAATTACACAGCGATGGTACTAAACTTGATAAAATAGAAAGGAGATACTAGTGTGGATAGTTCATATTTATGATTGTAAGGAAAAAGGTTGCTTTGATGTTCTTATTTTTGAGATGGATGAGTTACAGGAGACTTTAAAATTTATTAACGAAAGCAATCGATTTATTCTCGAAAATGTTGAGAGTAGGGATATGTTTGTTGGTTTGGAAGATTGGCAAGAGTGTTTAAACGAAAATGACAATGATAGTCCGGACAATATTCCGGACAAAATTTAAGGAGGACACATGAACGTAAAGCTATCCAGTATTTATGGGGCAAAATCAGCATTATCAACTGTAACAACTTCCGTTTTACCAATAAAACTATCCTATAAATTGGGAAAAATTTTAAAGAAGTTTGGTAGTGTGTTAAATGATATTGAGGGTAAGAGAAATGATTTAATAGTCGACAAGTATGGAGTCAAGGATGATAAAGGATTATCAAGTGTTCCAGATGATAAATATAAAGAGTTCTCTGATGAGTTTACTGTATACCTACAACAGGAAATTGATCTGGACATCTGGACATTACCTTTGAGTGAGTTAGTTAACGGTGGGTTAAGGTTGTCTCCTGCTCAAATACTTGCTTTAGATGAAATTGAGGGGTTTATTATAAATGATTTACCTGAAGAGCCGACAAAGGTAAAATAATATATGCCCGTAAAAAAGAAACTAAAATCGATTCGGTCGTTACAACGAAAAGCTGAAAGACTTTGGAAAGAGATTTGTCTAAAAAGAGATGGTAGAGAATGTCAAATAAAAAAGAACTTTCCTGAAGTTAAGACTAAGCATAGTGAGGTGTATCAAGTTGATCATTGTTTTTGGCGATCTGACAAGAACTTATTTCTTGAACCATCTAATGGAACTGTTATTTGTTCAAATTGTAATCTTCAAAAGTCTTTTGGACATCGTGCCATCGACAAGTTGGTGGATCAAATAGTTCGTAAGCGCGAAGGGGAAGAGAAGTATAATAAGATGATTCTAGTTTCTACTACAGCGGACAAGAATGAATTATTCACTAACAGAGAATGGCTGGAAGATAAGATTAACGAGTTAACAAGTATACTGGAACAACAGAAAGAGGTTACGGATGGAAGTAAAAACTTGGACACCTGAAAAAGTTGACCAGCTTAGAACTTTAGTAAATAAAGGGTTAACAAACTATGAGATTGGCAAGTTTTATGGCACTTCTTGTTCTGCGATTGAACATGTTTTAAGTAGGCACAATATAACAAGGCTAAAATTATCCAATCCCACTTTTAATGACCTTTCTATAGTAGATGTGCTGGACAAACACCTTTCAGGAATAAAGGCTTACAAGGTGGACAAGAACTTTCCTAAAGTGAAAAAAGGTGACACTCTTGTTATACACTTAACTGATTTTCATTCCGGTAAAATTGTTAAGGATCAGACAAGCAATATCATATATGACGAGACTATTTTTAAAAGCAGAATAGATCATTTGTGTTTTAACATCCTGAAGATTTTGGATAACAATATAAGTAAGGGTGTTCCAATTACAGATGTTGTAATTATTTCGACGGGTGACTTGGCTAATGGTGAAGACATTTACGATACTCAAGCATACGAACAGGAGTTATCACCACCTAACCAGGTAATGCTTTGCGTAGATGTTATAGTAAGATTAATTTTATCTTTGATAGAACGTAAACTTCCGGTTAGACTTTACGGTGTTCGTGGTAATCATGGTAGAACGGGTAAAGATACTGATCCGGCGTCTAACTGGGATAGTATGATTTATAAAATACTCGAACTTTGGTTACGTATATCAAAATTAGAAAGTAAAGTCCAAATTTGCTACGCCGAAGACACAGATTTTCTTACTTTTAACATAAGAGGTCATAAGTATCTAGCTCGGCACAAGGCACCCGAACAAAGCGACACACCCTCAGGAAGAGTGAAATTTAATACCTGGGCAAAGGAATATGATTTACACGCCATAGTATACGGTCATTGGCATCATTTTGGCATAACAGATGTTGATGGTGTTACAGTTTTTAGAGGGGGCTCACCAGTTGGTGGTGATGGTTTGTCTGAAAGTATGGCTAAGTACTCCGATCCAATCCAGTTAGTATGGGGCGTTACAGACGAACGAGTTCAAACTTTTATATACGCGATTGATTTGAAGTAGGAATTTGCTATATGGGCGAAGATTGCAAAGAAGATTGTTGGATAAAACAGCAGTATGGTTGTGATGATTGTGTATGTAAAGATTGCTACGGTAACTGCGATGAATGCGAATATTACCAAGGAGGTTAAGAGATTATATGGCAAGGGATGAGGTAGTAGTTTACGAAAGGATAAAACAAGGTTTATGTCCGATTTGCGGCGAAAAGATTATTGGTTCATCGACTCTTGTTTTAGATCCAAAATTTGGTGATGTGCTAATTTGTTCAAGACATATTACACAGGGTTCTAATAAACTAGTTGAATAGGAGAAAGAAATGAAAGAAAAAAGTATATCAACGAAGAGAAGATTAACCCCAGTTAAGAAACGTAGCTCGTTATGTTACAATAAGAAGGTAGAGGGTGTGACTAAGTGGTATAATAGACTTGAGTCGATTCGAAAAGAACCTGCTCAGGTTAATCCAAATACAAAACAACCAGCAAAAAGACGAGAACTAAAACCTTTAGAGGAGTATGTTTCAAAAATTAAAAAATAAGCAACTAATAGGAGGAGTAGATGGCAAAAGAACTGTTATTTAAGGAAGAGGGGCGGAGAAAGATTTTAAGTGGGATAGAGAAATTATCCAATGCTGTAAAGGTAACTTTAGGACCTAAAGGTCGAAATGTTGTAATTGGTAAGAAATTTGGTTTACCACTAATTACAAAAGATGGTGTGACTGTCGCAAAGGAAATTGTTCTTGAAGATCCGTTTGAGAACATCGGAGCACAGATGGTAAAAGAAGTTGCTGAAAATACTTCAGATATTGCCGGTGATGGCACTACTACAGCAACTATACTAACTGAAGCTATATTTAGGGAGGGTTTAAAGAATGTTACAGCTGGGGCTAATCCAATGGCTTTAAAACGTGGGATTGAAAAAGCTGTAGAGAGGGTTGTAGAGAAGTTAAAGGAATTTTCTATGCCCATAAAGGATAAGAAGGAAATAGCCCAAGTTGCATCAATAGCATCAAACTCAGATAAAGTCATTGGTGATTTGATTGCTGACGCTATGGACAAAGTAGGTAAGGATGGAGTAATTACAGTTGAAGAAGCAAAGTCTATAACAACAACTTTAGACGTTGTTGAAGGTATGCAGTTTGAACAGGGGTACTTATCCCCCCACTTCGTTACGGATAACCAGAGGATGGAGGTTGTTTTGGAGAATCCTTGCATACTTTTGCACGAGAAGAAAATAAACAATTTAAAAGACTTTTTGCCGTTACTGGAACAAGTTGTTCAATCCAGACGTCCACTTTTGGTTATTGCAGAAGATGTGGAAGGCGAGGCTTTGGTAACGTTAGTAGTTAACAAGCTTCGTGGTATACTTCCTGTTTGCGCTGTTAAATCACCGGGTTTTGGCGAGAAAAGAAGATCAATGTTGGAAGATTTGGCCATACTTACAGGTGGCAAAGTAATATCAGATGATTTGGGTG
>Ga0265297_10002127_pt1 | contig 41947 bp, 66 predicted proteins | sample Munlanlwell13791_FD_192502 | JGI IMG/M metagenome (GOLD analysis project Ga0265297, IMG submission 192502) | Leachate microbial communities from a municipal landfill in Southern Ontario, Canada - Leachate well 137-91 | ecosystem: Engineered > Solid waste > Landfill > Unclassified | place... | reverse complement strand
CCAATCTTGGCCCCGTCTCCAATCTCGGCCCCGTCTCCAATCTCGGCCCTGTCTCCAATCTCGGCCCCGTCTCCAATCTTGGCCCCGTCTCCAATCTTGGCCCCGTCTCCAATCTTTAGCCAGAGTTTAGTGTTTGGGTTTTGATACCATCCATTTTCTTCTTTCCACTCTTTTTTGATTTGCTCTGACGTAATCATAATGCCTCCTTTATTTATTCCACAATTTTAAAGATAGTTTAGTCACGCGTCCGTTATTCAAGGCGTAGACAATGTTACCCAGGTACTTGCAGAAAGCTTTCATTTAGTCCTCCTTAAAATTTGAGTAAGGTTATAAATCAAGATAGCTGCGAGTAATAAGGTTTCTCCTGTTCTGATCCACAAGTTAGGTTCTCCGATCAGCACCCATTCAAAGCGCCAGATGTTAGAGAAGTGCCACAGTAAAGCGCTGGTCAGGGCAATATTCAGAAGATAAGTAAAATAAAGTTTGAATGTCATTTTACCTTCATGGCCTGCTTTATCATGCCGCGCTTATAGTTGCCGTTGAATTTTGCTTTAGGCTTACCGTCTATTATGATTTCAATTTCAGGCTCAATATATTTCATGTCAGCGTTTTCTTTTAACCACTTTTTACCGGGAATGCAATCGTGATATTTGGTGGTATAGTCGTTCACAACTTGGTGATAGTATCCCTTTTTAGGTCTATTTGCGTATTCCATTTCATTTGTTTCATGGTTCCAGCGGGAGTATACGTGACGTGATCCGATTCTTACCTGCTCAATAAAACCGGGTAATGCTGTAGTTGTGATATGTGTAGAATGTTTGCGATTCAGTTCCCGGTTCATTGTTTTTAGAAGGTGTGCCCTGCACCAGTTACAACCTTCATTCAGTTTAAGTGTTGAGCCGTGGAAGTGGATTGTACGAGCTGGCAGTTTATAGGTAGGGTAGGCTGTATGGTTTTTGGAGACGCAATGCATAAGCTCAAAAACCGGCCTAACCCTGATTGGCCCTACCAGTAACCGGATAGTCAAGAATCTGGTCTCATAAAGCAACCATCCGTAAGCTAAACTAAAGATGATGATTGTAGCTACCACGTTTCCCCTCCCTCTTTTTCAAATTAGGTGTTAATGATAGCTTTGCAGGATGGTACTGTTTCCCAATACCTCGTTACTCCATATCCTCAATAGGTGGTGGTAATGGTGTAGAGTCCAGAAGTTTGATAGTCTGCCGGATTACATTAGCGGCGGAAGTAAACCCGCTCCTTAGCACCCACTTGACTTCCCACTCTTCATCACCCTTGTCACCTGTTTCAATTTTAATCAGATACGGTGCTTTATAGGGTAAGTCCGGGCCTGGAACTGGTGCACAAACCGTAAGTCTCAGGAAAATATCATCCTCTGTTTTAATGTCTGTAAAAATCTGTTTGTATTCCATTTTCTCTTATACCTCCCTCTTTATTCTGCTGGACTACGGGCTTGGCTTTTTGCCTCCAATCAGCGGGTAAATTCCAGGTAAGAAACCATGCGTAAAGTTTTAAAGCTTTTAGGTTCACATCATCGGCTAGAAACACCGCTTCCATCTCCAATCAGCGGGTAAATTCCAGGTAAGAAACCATGCGTAAAGTTTTAAAGCTTTTAGGTTCACATCATCGGCTAGAAACACCGCTTCCATAAGGTCATTCTTTACAATGGCTGTCAGAAAATCACCTAGCGGAAAATCCTCGTAGTACCACTTCTGGATATGCTCCATACACATAGCTACATGGTCAAGTTCCTCAGATGTTAGCCTTGGCTCGTTATTGTCCTCTGCGTATTTCCTGATTTCATCGTAAGTCATTATTTTCATATCCTTCCCCTCATCAGTAGTTTATTCAGCTTGGTAGGGACATAATTTCGTCCTTTCGCTTTACTAATTAAGGCAAAAAACCATCCGTTTTAAAATATATTTCTTGTTCTTTTAAAGCTTCCTTTATTTCATTACATTTGCATTGTATAATTGGCAGTTCATCTCCGCAAAACGGACAAAATTGAATTGCGATATATATACCCGATATATATCCAGCGGGTTTAAGATAGATAGACCAGTGACCATCCCATTCTATTGAGCCATACCGGGTGTCTTGAGATGAGCAAACGTGGTCAATTTCAGCCTCTTCATGCCAGGGGCAACCTTTAATATGTTTTTCCATTATCTTGACAGCTCCTGTTCTTTGGATTTGCAGTAGGCTTCATAAATCTCTTTGGTAGTCCAGTTGGGCTTGATTTTGATACCCATTCGTTTGAGATATTGCCCAACAGTTTCAGCGTTCATTCTCTCTTTACCTCCATATACTATTAGTGGGTGTGTTAGATAATCCGTTGTATGTTTTCAGCTTTATAGTATTGTTCGTCTGTCCATTCCCAGGGTGCTTCATCATATCCGGGAAGGTTTGAAATAGCATCCGATTTAAGGCTCTCACAGAAAACCTTTGCCTCGCTGGTATGCCATTCCGGGTGTTCGCAGCTCTGGTATTCGTAGCAGGTTATAATCTTGATAAGCTCAACTGGCTTTAGTGTCTTATAGACAAAGTGAGATTGAAAGGGGATAAGGTATTCAGCATCCGCCATTCCTGGTAAATTGGTCAACTGTGAGTCTTCATAGCGGTAGCCTACGCTCTTGACGTTCTCATCAAGTAGCATCTGGCCGACTGCATCAATATTGTCGCTGTTAACCTGGCGAAATTGCTTGTCATGATACCATCCGAGGCGTGCATGGCTCGCTGCCTGCACCATTGCGTTAATGTGGCTCTTATTTACTATAAATGCGCTCATTTTACCCTCCCTTACCAGCTCTTATGAGTCTGGACTTATAGCTATTTTATTTCTTCCTTTATCATGCCTAGTGCTACCTCGTACGCCTCGGTCTTCCCTTTGAAATATACATTGCCTGTTCGTTCAAAGGTGACTCGGTTGCGCCTTATAAGTTCCTCTAGTTCAGATACCAGATTGTCCTTGATAATCTCTTTTAGCATCTGTTCATTCCCTCCCTTATTTATTACCTGGACGGGCTTTCGCCCGTTTCTGCCTTAAGGCGTCATCAGCAGGCTACGTGACCTGGCATGGCTTTATTATCGACTTCCAGTTCCCTCACTCGGTGTTCAACGGCTGCTAGAGCCAGCCTGATATCGTGGTATGCGTCAATGATATCGTGTTCGTTCAAAGCCTCCATTATGATATTTTTTGTAAAGTAGTGTACTGCGGGATTATCCAGCACTTGTTTGACGGTCTGAAAGTGTCCGGCTGTGCTTTCGTTGAGAGTCTTTAGCTGAGTCATTTTCCCTTACCTCCAATATTTACTATCTAGCTTAGAATACCATAGCTATTGCCACTTGTCAATACTTTAACAAGAAATATTTTGAAGCTAGTAGTGGTCTTGTCAAAGTTTTTTGAGGTTGTTATAATGGAAGTGATGGCCCGGAGGCGTACCAAAAAGGATGATGGCGATAGGCGCAAATCAACGCCGCGCAAGGTGGTACTGTTTCCCAATACCATCCCCTCCCAATATAACCTCGAGTACATCCTCAAAAACTACCAATCCCTACTAGGAATCTATCTAACCTGGTCACAACCATTCATCCCCTTATCAAGTATGACTAAAGAACAACGTCAAAGCAGATTCGGTCACACCTATGAACGCCCTTCAAAACAAGAGATTGTTACGTACCCGGAGATTGATTAAGATAGATGGTGTTGGCATCGTGTTTGAGTATGTTTTAGCTATGTTTTGGGGTTCTTTTTGGTATGTTTTGGGGTTGGGCCCGGGGGTCGGGAGTTGTATGTTTTGGGTTAGACGCCTCAGCTCATATCTCAGCTATGCGCACTTGAGGAATTGCGCAATTGCGCAACACCAAAGCTAAGGTGACATAAGACTAGTTATACGAACTTAAATGAGAGTGATAAAGATAAGGCGGAAAATAGCTGACAGGCAACCCTGGGAATTCTCCACTTATAAATCTCTCTCATTCTCACGCTTAGACTTAGCAAACTCTTGGATATTCGCAAATATTCTTTCAGCTTTACCAGGTGCGAAGGGTGCGCGTAGAAGTCTAAGGATAATAGTAGTTTAACCCCTTCCCAACAGGGGGAAAGAAAAAACATTTTATGGACAGTATTTTATGAGTGAGTATACTTTATAATGGACAGTTCGCAGCGTATACCCCGGTTTTTTCGAAGTAAATTGGACAGCTATGGACACTATCTGACTAGAGGTATGGGTAGGTGATAGCTTTAATACAGGCCAGGATGGGGGCCAGCAGGCTTCCTAATAAAGTAATGTTAGGATTAAGGGATAGGACTGTATTGGAGGTTGTGGTCGGGAGGGTAAAGAAGGTCTTAGATTTTATGGTAGTGACGAGTGATAGTAAGCGGGATGATGTGATTGAGGATTTGTGTCTAGACAGGGGGTATAATTATTTTAGGGGTAATGAGGATGATGTCTTAGACCGGTATTACAAATGTGCGAGAAAGTATTTGATTAAAGACATTGTTAGGATCACGTCTGATTGTCCGTTAGTAGACGGTGGCATTATCCGGGAGGTGGTTGACAAGTATTGTGGGGGGTTTGATTATAGTTCTAATTTAATGCCTCGGACATATCCGAGGGGGTTGGATGTAGAGGTAGTGCGGTTTGATGTATTGGAAGAGCGGTGGAAAAGGGATACAGAGAACAGGCAACACGTTACTTTAGGGATCAGGACGAATCCCGAAAAATTCAAGATAGGGAATGTAAGAAATGATGTAGACTATTCGTACATGAGGTGGACTTTGGATGACGTGGAAGATTACAGGTTTTTAAGGAAAGTTTATGAATTATTCCCGGACGCTTCATGGAAGGATATTATTTATTATCTTGAGGATCATCCTGAGATGGTAATTAGAGACCATAGCCCGATTTTGGAGGTTGTAAGATGAGAGAAGATTGGGAGGGTAAATTCGGGTCTGAGTACACCAAGAGGAATATGAATGTAGACATTGACTTGTTGTATTTAGAGAGGTTTGGGGTTACGCGGAGTGCATTAAACAAAGAGTTTCTTGGTGTATTAGACCTTGATATAGACGTATTGGAGGTAGGGTGCAATCAAGGTGACATGCTTGAGTATTTAAAGAGGATGGGGTTTGGAAATTTGTACGGGGTTGATGTGAATGATTATGCTTTGAATAAAGCGGAGAGAAAAGGGTTAAGAGTTATTAAAGCGGATGCTAACGATTTACCCTTTATGGATGGGGCGTTTGATTTAGTCTTCACCTCCGGTCTTTTGATTCACATACCTCCTTCTAAATTAAAGAAAGTTATGAATGAGATTGTGCGGTGTTCGGGAAGATATGTATGGGGGTACGAGTATTACTCTCCTAAGAGTACTGAAGTGGTATACAGAGGAAACAGTAATATGCTGTGGAAGAATGACTTTGCTAAACTGTATAAAAAACTGGGGTTGAGTTTAGTCAAGGAAAGGAGACTCCCATACCTTAAAGAGGATTTGGTTGATACGATGTTTTTGATGGAGAAAAGATGATCATAGCGGAGATAGGCATCAATCACGGTGGGAGTATGTTCCTCGCCAAGAGACTCATCCGTGAAGCTAAAAGGAATGGAGCTGATATAGCGAAGTTCCAGCTTTACGAAGTGGATAAACTCTTCCCTGACCGGAAAATCATCATCAACGATAAAGACTGGTACAAGGAAGTCAAAGATACAGAACTGACTTACGAGCAGGGAAAAGAGCTTTTTGAATACTGTGGTGAAATGGGGATTGAGTTCATGGCCTCTGCCTTCGATGTGGAGAGGGTTTTATGGCTGGAAGAGTGGGGGGTGTTGAGACACAAGATCGCCTCACCGGTATGGAAGATGCCGGATGTCTGTAATATGATAGAGCAGACCAACAAACCCGTCATCATCTCGGTTCCCTACGGAAGAGAGTTTACGAGACTCGACAGGGCGAAGTATCTGTACTGTGTCCCGGAATACCCTACCGAGATCGAGATGGTGGATTACAAGAGGATGCAGGACTTCGATGGGTTCTCTGACCACACTGTAGGCATTGAAGCCTCCTGTATCGCATTAGCGATGGGAGTCAATATCATCGAGAAGCACTTCTGCCTGTTACGTAATAACATGAACCCTGACATGGTTTGCAGCATGGCGCCTGAAGAATTGAGGACGATGGTAAGATGGCAAAAGAAGTTCCGGTAAACTACGTTGTCTGCACGATAAAACCCTGGGATGAAGCAAACTTCAAGAAACTCTCTCTCCCCGGAAACTGGTATATCTTGAAAAGCCGGGATGAGTTCATAACAACCTGGCTGGATAAGTTACAACCTAAGTATATATTTTTTACCCACTGGTCGTGGAAGATACCTAAAGAGGTGTATAACAAGCATACCTGCATCGTCTTTCACCCCGCCGATTTACCCGATGGCAGAGGGTCGAGCATCATCCAGCACCGTATCAAAAATGGAGTGTACCATACCAAAGTCTCCGCCTTGAAAGTTGACTCAGGCATAGACACCGGCGACATCTACATGAAAAGAGACCTGTGCTTGAACGGTAACGGAGAGGAAATCTATCTCAGGCTCTCGGAGATTATCTTCGAGATGATTAAAGAAATTGTGGACAAAAATCCTATACCAGTGAAACAGGAAGGCGAAGGGACTGTCTTTAAACATCGAACCCCGGATATGAGTGAAATCAAGGATATAGAAGATTTAAAGAAGTTGCATGACTTCATCCGTATGCTTGACGCGGAAACCTACCCCAAAGCCTTTATAAACTATGGCAACTATAAACTTGAGTTCTCACGCCCCTCTTGGAAGACCGGGCGTATTATCGCGGATGTAGAGATAAAGGAGAGAGAATGAAGGTATTAGCGATTGCAGCACACCCCGATGACGAGACTTTAGGCTGCGGGGGAACTTTAGCAAGACACGTATTACAAGGGGATGAGGTTACGGTGATGATTATGACCGATAACTTCAGGTCTCCCGACATCCTCTCATACGCCAAAGACGCTATGAAGGTACTAGGTGTCCAGAAACACTACTTCTTCGCATACCCCGACAGCACACTGGAGCAGAAAACTATTCTTGAGATGGCGGAGCTCGTAGAGCATTTCGTCTCTAAGAATGTCCCTGATATAGTCTACACCCACTATGAACATGATTTAAGCATCGACCACCGCATCACCTTCCAGGTTACTTTGACTGTATTCAGGAGCGTCTGGAATAAACCTATTTCAATCTATGCCTTCGAGGTTCCATCAGGGAGTGATTGGGGATTTCACCAGTTCTCACCGGCACACTTTGTCGATATAAGCGGTACTTTAGAAACTAAACTAAACGCTCTCTCCTGCTATGAGACGGAAACCAGGCCATTCCCTCACCCCCGCTCTGAAGAATCTATAAGGTCGAGGGCTAAGGTATGGGGGAGCTACTCCGGGCTGAAAGCCGCTGAAGGATTCCAGGTGGTGCGCTCCGTGGTATAATTAAAGATGAATGCTTTATTAAACTCCGCCATACTTGATTTGTTTATGGCAAAGCAGAATGAGTTTATACATGAAGCGAATAAAGCATGGGATGGCATGAGTGGACTTTTACCTCCCTATCCTGTGTTTATACAGCGGTATGTGGTTTCTTGTTGGGAGCATTTGTACTTATTAAACTAAATCGCCTTTTTGTTTAATAATAGATTGCGTTAAGAAACAGGAGCTTAATAATGCACAGTGAATGGTTGGAGAAGGTAGTCAGCAAGTTTGATAACAGCCCACTTGACACTACTCCTGAGAGAATCAAAGCTAACAGGGGGTATGGGACGGTGGTGTTAGGTGGGGAGACCGGGCCTAAAGGGTGCAAGATGAAGACGGTTGTGATTAACGGGACGGGTGATTTACTGTTGACCACCAAGAAAGCCATTGACGATGTAAATATTCCTTCACAGAAAGCGAAGGTACAGGAGATCATCACTCTATTCAACGAGTGGTATCACTACTTTGATAAGGGATACAAGGCTCCGCACAGCATAGATGAGCTACCTGATCTCATAAAACAAAAATCACTGGAGGTCTTGACAGCGTAATGCCTCTAAAGAAAGGGAAGACTAAGAAGGTTATCAGTGAGAACATACGGGAGCTTGTGCATTCGGGGAGAAAACAGAAACAAGCGGTCGCGATCGCGTACTCAGTAGCAAAGGAAAAGAGGAAGAAGTAATGCCGACCTTTGAGTACCAGTGTGAGTGCGGTCACAAGTTCGACCAGATTCACAAGGAACCTGTATATTACGCCAGGTGTCCCAAGTGCGGAAAGATGGCGAAACGTATTTATTCTACCTTTGCGTTCGTAATGAAAATTTAATAAACAGGGAGTGCTGTCCTTGTGACAGAGGGGGCGATTCCGCTTTGTATGAAGCAAGCCGGTGGGGATAGCGGAGTATATAACTATGGCTAGACCAAAAGGACGTACTACACTTTCATGTATCTTGAAGAACTCAGTAGTTGACGGTGAGATTGATGTCAAGCGATACCTCAACGATCCTAGAGTTAAGAAGAAGCTGCTTACCGCCATTACTGAAGGGTTGGATGGGAAACGTACCAACTCACAACTGCTAAAACTCTTCACCCAACTGACCGGGGATTTACTGGAGAAGAAGGAGGATAACCACAAGTTTGAACTTAGCACCGAAGATAGAATCAGAATCGCCAGGGAAACCCTTAACGGACTACGAGAGGACTATAGCATTAACGGTGGAAGCTGCCCGGTGTGCGGCGGACATCAAATACTACGCCACGAAGTATGTGTACCTCCAGAACCAGAACACGCAGAAAGTGGAGAAATGGCTCCCGTGGCCCTACCTTCTTGACCTGATCGATATTATACAGGATCACAACGTTATCTATATCCTGAAAGCCTCTCAGCTAGGGATTTCATGGTTGATGGCGATTATAAACGACTGGATGGCTAACTTCGGTGAGACCTCAAAATGTCTTCTTCTTTCCCAGGGCCAGACGGAAGCCTATGATTTGCTGGCTAAAGTAGAGTTCATCCACAAGCACATCCCACCTGAAATCGCTTTACCGATTGAAAACTCCAACCGGGAATACATTTCCTTTAAAGGAAACTACTCTCAGATTAGAGCCCTACCTTCTACGGAAAAAGCCGGTCATGGGTTTCAGGGTACAATAGTTACCAGAGACGAGTTGGCAAGGCATGAACACGCCAGGGAAAACTTCAAAGCCGTCTCCCGCGCTATAGACTCCGGGGGGAAACTTGTCGAGCTTTCTACGGCTAACAAGGAAGACCCTACCAACTACTTCCAGGAAAAAACATCAGAGTTCTACTATCACCCTGAGACGACTAAGGAAGTCCTGAAGTCCGGTGTTGAACTATACACCAATCCTCATAAGCCGGGTATTTGCCTTGTCTTCCTCCCGTGGAACCTGCGTCCCGTTCGTGCTGAAGGTATGACTTTGCAGGAGTGGTGGGATAGCAGGGTCGTCCCGAAGTACACTCCACTGGAAATCGAAGAACAGTACCCTCAACGCATCGAGGATGTTTTTAAAGCCAGCAAGACAAGGGCGTACTTCGACTATCAGGCTTTAGAAGATATGGGATTTGATGTCTGCCCACCGATTCGGCAAAATGAGATAGATACCCAAAATGGTATAATTAGAATATATAAGCTCCCAATCAAGGGGCGTAGATACGTTGTATACACAGACCCTTCGGATGGTGTGGAAGACCCCTTTGTGACAGGGGTTCTTGATTATATTACCGGGGAAGTAGTTGCCTCTGCATCAGGAATGATAAAAGCTGATTTAGTGGGGAAGATACACAATACTTTAGTCAAGGCTTACAATGACGCTACCAACTCTTTTGAATACACCGGAAGCGTAGGTGGAATATTCTCAACCGTCTTAGATATGTTAAATACTCCCTCACAAGCCCCGCGTAGAAAACCGGATGGTAAAATAGAAGAGGATAAAAGAGGACAGTGGATTTCCAAAGAATACAAGGAAATGATACTGGGTGATTTAGCCTTTGCTATTACCAAAAGACAACTTGTATGCCATGACAGGGAGTTTACGCAACAGGCAAAACTTGTCACAAGGGACGATTCTGGTAAACCGATGACGGAGAAGAAGCTTACCTTTGACTGGGTGATGATGATGTCTGGTCTTTGGCAGCTCCAGAAATATGTACCAAAAACGCCGTATAGAGCCTATACCGTTGACCTTTAGGAGACAAGATGGAAATCAAAGAGATTAAAGACTTCAAGGTTCAAATGGAGAACCGCCATGCCCAACGTATCTCACAGCAAAGCATCGACCAGAAGTTCTTTACCGATACATTCTTCATCCCCCATGTAAAGACAAAAGAGGGTAAGAAAGTCAGCGAGTACGAAATTCGCACCGGCTTTGTCTCCGAAATGGCTAACGGATTCACTCAACAGCTTATCAACAGTATCCCTAAAGTATATGTCAAACCAAAGATGAAGAATGGGAAAGTCACCAAAGAGACGGAGCAGGCATCCGATAGGATTGCTTCCGTGATGAACCATTGGTGCTATAAACTTGGCAAACAGTCCCACAACCCTTTCAAGGATACGTTCAAAAAACTGGCGTTTACGAGAGGGGAAGCGTGGGTTTACGTCCCTCACAAACCTGAACTGGCGATGTACGATGGTAAATGGCAGGATGAGTACCCGGACGATATACCAGTCCATTTCATCCTGTATGACCCTATGGTGGTCTACTCGGAACCAAGTGAATATATCGATGGTAAACCTACAAGGGTGCTGGTTTCCTACAAACGCATGGTATCCGACATAGCCAGCAACTACCCTTACTGGACTAAAGCAAGGAACCACAAAGACAACGAAGAAGTTGAGTTTTTGCTTTACTGCGACCAGAAGATGAGCTACGCGGAAGCGGATAATGAACCTTTATTCAGAACGCCGAGGGGTAAGTACGTCAACGAGGACGGGAGAAAATCTAACATCTATGGTTGCGTTAATTTTGCCCACACATATTCAGGATGGGGGGTAGAGACTGAAGGCAAAGACCCTGAATTACTTGCTTTTACCCGGACACGGATGATTCGAGGGCGTGTTGAAGAAGACACTTCTATGGCTACGGACTTCCGGTATAACATCCATGCCTTTGCTTTTAAACATCGTACGTTAGTCAACAAGTCAGGTCAGGAGATAGGACAGGATTTCTCCAGGGAATATCACCCGAATGAGCCGGGTAAACTCAGCATCCTGAATATCCCCGCTGGTGCGGATATGACGGTTGAAGAGACACAGCTTTTCGATGCCCCCGTCTTTGCCTACCGTGGACAGGTTAAAGCAGACCTGAACGCCGCCTACCCCGCTCCGCTAAGAGGCTCCGCTACGGGAAGCTCCGGCAGACAGGAAGATATTCTTTCAAGTCATGGTTTGACCATGTATGACTGTGTGGTGGAAAACAACTCGACACTATGGGCTGAAGCCTTCCAGATAGCCTGCAAGATAAGCTACAACCTCCCCGACATGATTCCCTACGGCATGAAGGAGGGCGACCACGAAAGCTATACAGAGATAGTCGTCAATACCAGGCGTGAAGACCCGGTAGCGGTAGCACGTAAAAGGGCTGAAGGTCTTCAGTTGTATGAGCGCGGCGTCATCGACCTTGAAGAGCTATTCATTGAATACTACGGCAAGACCAAAGAAGAAGCGATGAAGCTCAAGGCTAGGACGTGGATTGAACAGGCGATGCGCACCAATCCTGTATTCCAACAGTTGATTATTCAGACCGCTGCGGAGGAAATGGGTAAAGAGGAACAGTTGGCCCAACTTCAGATGCAATTACAGGAAGCATCTACCGGAATAAACCCTGTATCTAACTATGGCTCCAAAGGCGGGCAACCGAGGACGGGAAATATCAAAACGCCAAGAGGCATGGAAATGGCAGACCAGAGTTCCTTCCATGAAATGAGGGTATAGATGAAAGAAGGATTTTGGGATTTTGTCACAGACCAGCTAAAGGTTGAGATGGACGGTCTCCGTAATGAAGTACGGTCTATGTTCAAAGGTGAAAAGCCTTACAGAATGGAACCGGTGGAACCAAAAGAGCAACTGTACAACTATGAGAAAATAGCCCCGGAGGTCAAAGCATACTACCAGAATGCAGACCCGGTTGGCTTTGCACAGGTAGAGATGGAGATGGATAAACTAAGGAGGCGATATGATACCGAAGGCACTATACGAACAGTTTAAAGATTGGTACAGGAGAAAGTTTGGGTTCTTCGCCGGTCTTCAGCCTCCGGCGTATGAGAATATTGCGACTAACCCATACTTCCAGCAGTTCGCTCAAGAGATGAATTTGAAGGGTATGGTGACGCCTCAAAACGTATCCCCCCAATGGGGAACTCCATCCATCCCTCCTTATGAGCCTCCGCCTGAAACTTCAATGTCTATTCAAAAACAACCACGCATGGTTATTGAGCAAGAGAATGGATATGACGTCCTAGTTTTGTATGATGAGAATGGAAATAGGACGATTACAGATGTGGTAGGCAGGTCGGCAACAGAGGAATCGCTTACACCTTATCAGCGAGAAGTTTTGGCAGGACAATCATTGGAAAGACTGAATCAGGCTGATATTGCAAGGTGGAGAGCAGAGGAACAGAGGAACGTTCTTGAGAACTCGCGTCTGATGTCACGCTTGCGTGGTGATAGAAGCCAGGAAGAAGAGCAAGCCTATCAAGCCAAACTTGCTAAAGACTTCGAGGATATGCGGGGTATGTTTCAGAATAGTCCTCGAAACTGGATTATAGCATCTCAACCAAATCCATTTTTACCTCAAGAGAAAACTGCGGATGCGTCCTTAGCGTCTATACAAGAGGAAGCCAAACGAGCATCATCTGCATCTAAAACAGCAGATAAGGAATATGACAGGATTGTAGCTGAAGGGCGTTTGCCTACCCCGGAAGAGCAGAATCGCTTTAATATCGTATGGTCATGGGCAACTGAAACCAACCGGCGTAAAGACCAGCTTGAACTTGCCAGAGAAGCAGGTATGCGAGGTGGAGGTTTTACGGATACTGGAATAGGAGAAGCGGAACAGGCGCAAGCGGGGCAGTGGGCTACTCCACGGCCTACGGGAAGCGGGAACTTTCTTGTTGGTGAGCCGGAGACTCCAAAAACTCCTACCATGCCCAAGATACCTGATTGGCTGGCACAGGCAAGCGGTGTCTCCGGTTATGTACCTGAAAAGGGTACGAAAGTTCCCATTCTGACACCTTCAGGGCAATCATGGATGGCGATGACTCCTACTCAGCAAGAAATGTTTGGAGGTTTGGTTGACTGGGCCGGGCAGAGAACGATGGAGGATATTCTAACACAGACTCAAAGTATGCTCCCTAAGAGTCCCAGTTTGGGTAGAAAATGGACTCCGGCGAGGCAAATGATCTAATGGATTGGATACCGAAGACAACCAAACTAACACAGCAGATAGCAGAGGAAAAGGCTAAGGCTGACCTTGAATATGAACTGAGCCAGTGGCAGTTACAAAGCCTGCAACCTTCACCTACACCTATAAACTGGCAAGCACCTGAAGTACCCCAGGAAGTTCCCCAATGGATGTCTCCACCATCCAATACTTTAACATCCAAGCCTTTACCATCTATGGAACCTACTTTGCAGGAGTTTACACCACGAAGGGTTATTTCACCAATTGCTGAAACCCCTAAAATAGTGGAACAGACTGCGCCTCCAAAGACAAAGGAGTTAAAGGTTCCATTCTGGCAGAGGGCCTTACAGGTTTTTTCAGCACCGTTTGAGTGGGTGGATGAGTATGCTATCAAACCTGCACTGGCTCTTGGTGCTACGGGTATCGGCGCTGTTAAGGACGTGCAGAGGCTACCGGGAGAAGACTTCTTTGAGTGGAAGAAACGCTCATGGGAATCATGGGAAGCCCCTGGAATAGATATTAAAGTACCGTGGGGGGATGGTGATGTCAGGGTTGATATAAAAGGAGTCATGGAATTTGCGCCGTGGTTACTACTTCCCGGAGCCGGACAGGTAGGGTCAGCGGCAAGGGCTGGCATAGGGGTGGCTGGAGCACTAGGTAAGATGGGGAAAGTAGGCAGAGCTTTAGGGACTGCGGTTGAGTTATCTCCCTGGGGTATGGCGGAGAAAGTCACAGGCGCAGTCATGAAGTCCGCCGTTAAAGGTTTATCAAAGGTTACTTCAAGTGCCGAAGCAAAAGTCTTCGGAGCGATACCTGAAAAGAAAGTCTCCCCTGCGGTTGAAGAGTTTACCAAGTTCTTTGATGAGCAGGTTATCCCTTTGCGCAAGGAATTTGAAAAGAATTTACCGAGACTTAGGTCGAGGCAGGAAGCAAATACAAAGGATATACTGTCACGTGCCAGACGTGGTGAGATTACTCCTACCGAAGCACAGGACTTAATGGCAAAGGCAACTGCGGGTGGGATAAAATCTGAGTTTGCCGTAGCCCCGTGGAATAGAGAAGCGGTACAGAAAAACATCGATGAACTCTTAGGTGAGGTTATCAATGCTACCGAGAGAGGATTAGTGGCAAGGGACACCGCAACCGCTCTCCATTCGCTACTATTAAAAGGTGAACTTCCAGAACCTCACCATATCAGGGAATTTTCTAGAGTATTTGGAGACAAGTTTGCTGCCACAGTCGGTCAGTTAAAAGGTGTCAAGAGAAGTAAACTTGATAATATTATAGACTTTCTCAATATACCTCGTGCTGTTTTGGCTGCTGGTGATATATCAGGGGTAGCTAGGCATGGTTTAATATTAGGATTAGTCCATCCAACAAAAGTGCCCCGTTCGTTTACGATGATGATGAAATCTATGTTATCGGAAAAGCTGGCACTTGATATTGATGCTACCATGAGAGTAAAACCATTATTCCGTGAGGTGATGGATAACATAAATCCATATCTTGCTCCTATTGAGAAAGGGGCTGTTCTAACAAAGGTAGAAGAGTCATTCCCGTCTGCAATCGCAGAAAAAATACCGTTGGTGAGACGTACTGAAAGAGGGTTTATTACATATCTAAATCAACTGAGATATTCTGTTGCCGAAAGCGCTTATGTCAGTATGAAAGCTATGGGCGCTAGTCAAGATGAAATGAGAATGATTGGTAAATTTATTGATTTTGCAACAGGCCGTGGTGATTTACCAAAGGCCCTGGAGAAGTATGCTCCAGTTTTGAATACCATTTTTTTCTCCCCTAGACTCCAAGCCGCGACATTGGAACTTCCCGGCCAGATAGGCAGAATGCTGATGTCAAAGAACCCTTATATGAGAAAAGAGGCTGCTAAAGCTCTCGTTACTTTTGTTGGTGGTGGATCGGCTTTACTCATGCTGTTGAAGCATAGCGGGGTCGCTAAAGTAGAAATAGACCCACGTTCAGGAGACTTTGGGAAACTTGTTATCGGTGATACCCGCGTAGACATCTGGAGGGGGTATGCACAGTATGCCCGGTTTGCCGCTCAACTATTAACAGGTCAAAAGAAAAGCGCCTACGGTAATATGAGCAAGAAGGAAAGGTTTGATACCGCCTTCAGGTTCCTGCAATCCAAATCATCCCCGGCCTTTGGTTTAATGGTTGACCTGCTGAAGGGTGAATCTTACATGGGAGACCCCTTGTTTGAAGGGACTACTGGCACTATCAAGACCGTCAGAGACCGCATGATGCCTCTTGCGTTACAGGATGTCATGGATGCTATGGAGCAAAGCGGCCTAAATGGTTTATGGACTGCGGCCCCTGCTACTTTAGGTTTGGGTACTCTTACTTACATAGATGAGTTTGTCAAGACAAAAGATAAGATTGCTAAGACGGCAGGATTTGAAACGTGGGATGAGATAGACCCTAAGACACAGAGAGAGATATGGAACCGCTCCCCTGAGTTACAGGCTGCCCAAATACAATTCGACCGCAGGGTTATGGAGACAGCTTGGGGAGAATGGAGAACGGCTGGTAATGCTATTGAGGATGTCTTCCGCCAGAATGTCGAGCAAGCATCGGAGCAATTCAGGGTAACTAAAGATGGTTATAAGTTCAGGCAGAGAATTAACGATGCCTTCACCGCACGCAGGGGCGGTTATGAGGCAAGGGATAAAGACCCTCGTTTTGAAGAAATAGTCAATCGTCTCAACACTCAAGATACCGCTGAAGCAATGATAGCTTTAAGCCCTGAGCAGATGGCTATCAGGACTTACAACGATGCTCTTTACGGCGATGATATATACGATGAGTTTGGGGAGTACAGATTTGATGCAGCCAAAGTCAGGAAAGAGCAACTTAAACAGGTGCTTGGTGAAGAGCTTTTTAATTACGTTGAAGAGTATCAGGGTATAAAGTATGAAACCTTCACGCCTGAATTTCAAGAGTTCCAAAAAGCTAAAGAAATTATGCGTCCTTACTGGGACGTTGAGAGCGAAATCGTAGCGATGTTCGGTCAGAGGTTCGCGGAAAGCAACAGCGGTCAAAGGTTAATATCTAAACTACGCAAGCAAAAACGCGCTATGAATCCTGAGTTAGAGAGGTATTACCAGCTTTTCTACGCTCGTTAGAATGCTTTGATGATGAGGATGATAAGAGCCAGAATGACGATAAGTTCAATCAGACCTTTCCATCCCCAATCGAACCATTTTTCCGGTGGCATATATATATTATAACGTGTCTGTCAAGCCTTATGGAAGTTAAGTGCCAATATTGCGGTAAACAAATAGCGTTAGAGTTAAATGGGACTTTAAAGTTCTACTGTCCACGGTGCAAAAAAGTCCAGACTATCACTTGTGGTATAATAAAGAAGTAGCACTTTAACAACCGAATATCAGTGCGCGTTAGTCGCCCGGTAATTGTGTCCATCGTGACCGTTACCGGGTTTTTTATTTTTAGAAGGAGGATACATGGAGACCAAGACCGGGGATGTCAAGACGCAGGTTGCCGAGATGAAGAATCAGGCGGAGGCTTTGCTGGACAAACTCACTCCCAAACCAGCAGAAACGAAACCTGAAGAACCACCGAAAGCAACCGAGGTCAAGGCAGAAACCCCAAAAACTGAGGACTTGCAGCAGCGAGTCGTAAGTTTGCAGAAGCAGTTGGATGAGTGGCAGACAACTGCGAAGTCTCACCAGAAGGCCACAGAAAAGGAAAAGGCGGAAGTCCAGAGGCTACAGGCTCAGGTCACAAGTGTCGAAGCGATGCGTCAAAGGTTAGAAGTTCTAACTCAGATGGTCGCCGACATGATGGACACCACATCCTCTGAGGAAATTGAGGACAAACCAAAACAGCGTAGGTCGGAGCAATACTTAAAGCGCCTTGACGAAGCGACCAAAAAGACCCAGGAAGAGGCCATGACTGCACAACAGCGTGAGCATCAACGGATTATCAACGAGGTGGTAGCGCAGTTGCAGACAGCCAATCTTCAAATAGCTGCGATGGACTCGGAAGAGTTTATCAAGGCAAAACTAAAGTTCCTTGAAGGGAAACCGTCAGAGGGGTTGGAAGAGGTCAAGCGCATCGTTCAGGCAAAGACCGAGGCTAAACCAAAAGAGACCGATGAGGAAAAGTTCGAGCGGATGTATAACGAGCGCCGCAAGAAAGAGATGAAGGAAAAGGGCGAGCTTGGGGCTGAGACTGGACAACCTGCGGGTACAGCGGGGTCACGCTTCTCAAGGGAAGCACTCCGCAACTACGATGCCCGGAATAAAGGTATCAAGGACTTGATAAAAGACCGTGATGCCTTGTTAAACCAACTAACGAAATAGGAGATTGAAATATGGCGACTGGAAGCACAGAGTTCATCGATTCTACTACAGCTGATATTTTTATCCCTTAGTAACTTAGGGGATGTAAAAAGAAGCTCAATTGTCGAGAAAACCCTAAAGCCTTAGTGCTGATCAGGCAATAAGCGAAAGGATGACACAATGGGTAACTCGCAGCGGAATTCTAGTAAAGACTTGGGGTGGCTTGGTGGGTTTGTAGATGGCGAAGGCAGTATCATGATGCTTCAGAAAAGTCAGTATAATTTACGTTCTAAGCGGGGTGAAAAATATTCATTCTTTGACCCTGCCATAAAAATCAGTGGGACTGAAGTAACTGGCTTAAATCATCTGACAGAGATACTTGATAGCCTAGGATTACCACACCACGTAAGTTGGCGGATACCTCAAAATGCCACACACAAAAAGTCATGGATGGTTGAAGCCAAAGGTGTAAAGCGTTGCTTGAGATGGTGTCAGGTACTCTTGGATTGCTTAGTCATCAAGAAAAAGGAAGCCGAGAATATGCTGGAATTTTGTCATTCTCGGATGGAAATGCAAACAAAATACTTCACTAAGTCCGCCCCTTATACTGACCGCCAATATGTTTTGATACAGAGCTTACGAGGCAGGCGGAAAGGTACACGTCTTTTCTAGCCGTTCACAGACTACACGCTTCTACGACTTGTTCATAGTCGGATGGTATAGTCGGGTCTCATGTGAAAGCATGAGTTAACACAAACGGAAGTTTGGTCGATGCTGGCTCTGGTAGCGCGGGAGCAGAACCTTGTCTTTGCTAATCTTGTAGACAGGCGGTTTGAGGATGGTCTTTCTTATGGTGATACCATCCACGTCCCCAATGTTTCTAATCTAGGTGGGGCAAGGACTAAGACTAAGGCTTCCAATGCGGCTATCACTTTTGAGACGGCAACCGAGACCAACACTGACATCAGCATTGCGACCTGGCAGTATCAGGCGATGGCGGTTGAGTCCATTGTCAAGGTACAGAACAACCGGGATCAGCTCAAGCTCTATGCCGGTAAGATGGGGTACGACCTTGCTCTTGCCGTAGATGACGCTCTCGCTGGTCTGATTGACGACACTACTAACACCGTGGGCACGCTGGCTGTTGAGAACACGGATGACGATTTCATTCGTGCCAGACAGTATCTCAACGATGCTTTAGTGCCAATGTCGGAGCGGTACATCGTTATCAGCCCTGCGGCGGAATCTGGCCTGTTAAAGCTTGACCGATACATTCATGCCGACTACGGCGGGGTGCATGGCGGGGATGCCGAGTCTGCGATGCAGATGGCCTACAACGGCACGTACTACCGCATCCCGATCTATGTTTCCACCAACGTAGAAGGCTCCAATGCTGCCGGACATGACAATGCGATGTTCCACAAGGAAGCATTTGCCCTTGTCATGCAGATGAAGCCCACGGCGGAGTCACAGCGCGACATCAACTACCTTGTGGACAAGGTTGCGATTCAGCAGCTTTACGGCTACAAGGAAATGCGTGACGACCACTGTTGCTGGCTGAAGGGCGCCTAAAAATTGAATAAAGAGGGGAAAAGAAACGTGACGACTGGTGAAGCTAAGAGAGTTAAGAAAGCGGACAGTCCGAGTGACTTGACCGAAATCAGCAAAAGACTTGAGGAACAGGAGGCAGTATCCCGTAAAATCCTGGCTACCCTGGATAAGTTCGACCAAAGGTTCAACGAGGTAGGGAAAATCCCTATCGCGCAAAAGCCGGAGGACAGGGTAGCTGCCTTCAAAGCCGCGACCAAGATTGGAGAAACGGTTGGGACACAGAGGAATGTTGACCTGCGGAATCCCAATGCATCTGATTCTGGGTTCCAGCCGGACGACATTATCCAGATTGCACCGGATTCTCCAAAGTATGCTGCGTACCAACTTGATGCGGATGGTTTTCCCGTACAGGCTATCTATGAATATCAGTGTCAGGCGTGTGCCAGGATAGACCCTTACGTAAGAGGCGGGACGAAGAAGATGTGTCCAGACTGCAAGGGGACGATGTTCAAGACGGCAACGGGGACGTATCAATCTGGAACTCCGGCTTATGGTGTGGTGATGAACTATCTTTACACCAACAAGCGGAAGAAGCGGAAGTACAAGGTGTACTTTGAGAAGTTCTCCGAGGGGAAGCGGACTGAAGGCTTGACTGAAGACGAGATGGTGCTATGCCGGAGATAGTGTTTCAGGAAAAGAAAGACCTAGACCACCTGCTTGATGTTACCGCCATAAACAAAAAGATGGCCGACAGAAAGGACAATCCCTACAGGTGGAGAGTAGGCAGCTTCCACGTCCCGAAAAATCTTCCGCCTGAAATGTTTAACAGGGTATGCCGTGAAGCTATTAACAGGTGGCTTCCGATGTACGAAAAGGAAGGATGGACGCTGGCGAGCAAGGTACAGGTTTACGGTAAATGGCCTGCCAGAGATTTAATGACCGGCGCGGTTCTCCTTGACAGGGATGAATACCGGGCTAGAGCTATCTTTAAAGCAGACCAGAAACTAAAGAAAACCGTAAGGACTTACATTCCTGAATCACTCATCAAAAAGACAGATAACCAAAAGGTCAGTCTGGCTGATATTGCGAAGGATACGGGAATGAGACCTGTGCCTTTAAAGAAGAGACCAATACGGTAAGCTCCCGCTCCGAAAACGAAGGGGGCTGAAAAGGAGAAGAAATGGGAGACATTGTAAAAGTTCAGAGATACCTGGATTTCAGGAATGGCGTTGCAAAACACAAGGCAAATGTCAAGGGTGGGCTACAACCTGATAGCGTGACCTTTTTTACCGACTTTCTTGAAGACACGCTGGATACCGCTTACTGGACGGTGACTACCACTAATGCTACTTGTGCTATCAATGCTGCGGTTGGTGGTCATTTACGCTACACATCTGATGCCACTGATAACGAATCGGGGTTTGCTGCCATCGGTCTTAACTGGGAAGACGACAAGAATGCCAAGTGTGAGGCAAGGATACGGTTGAATGATGTTTCCGGCGTAGCCTTATTCTTTGGCTTCTCTGATGCAACGTCAGAGACTACCCCTGAAATGCCCATAGATGGGGCTGATGGTACGGTAGCGAAGGGTGGCAATACCACCAATGCAGTAGGGTTTGTGGTTGACGCTGACTACAACTCCAGTGGTATCTACTTTCAGGGTTGCGCAGCGGGGACGCTTGATACCATCGCTGATAGCGGAGTGGATTGGGCAGATGCGGTGTGGCACACCCTGAGGGTTGAGCTAACGCCTGATGGTTATGCCTATGGCTACCTTGACGGAAATTCCGTGGGCTTTTCCGATGCTGCGGTGACTTCCGGGACTGATCTGTGTGTCATCATCGGAGTTGCGAACAGGGATGCATCGGCAGATACGGTGGACATTGATTATGTCTTTGCAACACAAGACAGATAGGAGGGGCTAAACATGGAAAAGTTTGTCTGGACTTCTGACACCCTCAATACTGTCTACTACGCCAGCAGAGACTACGAGCCTGTAGCCCTGCGCATCTATGCCAAGAATCCTCCTGGTGGCGACATGGTAGTGGACATACTCGATGATGGTGTATCCATTATGAACTCCAACGATTCTACCAAGCTAACCTTTGTCAAGGCAGATGGATACCTTAATGTTCATACCAAATCAGGGGCGTTCACGGTACATGAACAAATCACGGGCGGTACATCTTCAGCTTCAGCCTTTATAAAGGCAGATGATGGTTACGGAAAGTTGACTCTCAGGAATGCAAGCGGAATCTTCACAGCAGGGGAGACTGTAACCGGAGCAAGTTCAACTTCAACCGCCGTGGTAGATGCGTATGTGAGAGAACAAAACGGGGTTACGGAAACTGTGGTTTCGGGGCAGTCAAATGCAAAACTTGGTAAAGGGCAAACCTCAAGTACGGCTGCACAGGACTTTATAGACAATGTGCAGATAGATGAAGGGTCATGGGTGTCCTTTAGCGTACTGGATTTCGCTGGTGCTGGTGACTTCACTATCCAGCTTGATCTTATGCCTCTTGGGGAGAACAGTGAATCTCAATATAACTAAGGAGGATAGTTTATAAGGAATACTGTTTTAACGTAAGTAAGTAAGTAGGCAATAAACAGTAAGGAAAAACTAAAGGAGAATAAACAATGGCTTACACAGAATACACTACTGGCGTTCAGCCTGCCGCCTATGACGGGGACGACAGGTATTCCAAGATTCAGGGTACTCGTGATGGAGCTATCTTTACCCAGGACTGGGTACTGGCCCGTATCGCTGAAGGGCGTGGCTTTGTTGCCAATGCGGGTACTGCTACAGCACCTATCACTTTTGGAGCGGGTTCTATTGATACCACCGAGTTCGACCTGCACGTATCCGTTCCGTCTGGAACTACGATCATCCCCATTGAACTTGTTATCAAGGTTGAGGCATGGGGTACTTCCGCTATCGCTGAGTGCATGGCGGTTGCGGGTACTGGTTCCACCTGTGGTGCTGGCACGTCTGTAACTCCTGCCAAACTTCGCACCGATGGTGCTTTCTCTTCCAACTGTACTGTCACCTCTGCTGCCACCGCTACTTCCGGTGTGGCTATTACCGGGGCTGAGTTCTTCCGTGATGGTCATATCGTGGCGGTTACTCCCGCGACTGCCGGTGCGTCTGGTGGTACTCTTGCTACCAAGTTCCGCTGGAGTTACCTGAATACCGGCTATGCCCCTATTGTGGTTGGCGCGGGGCAGGTCGGAGTGTTCATGTCTGCACAGGCTGGTACTGGCTTTATTTCCCTCTTCTACGTTGAAGTTCCATCCAGCCGCTTGACCTAAAAATTAGAAGGCTTTAGGGGGGTGTGCCTGAAAACACCCCCCACCTAGAAAGAGAGTAGTATGAGTGAGTGGAAGCAAGTCACTATAGTAGGTAAAGGCGAATCATGGCAAGAGTGTCAGTTTAACACACCTGAAATATGGGGAACGGCGACCTGCCTTGTCCATGCAGGCATGCGAGACAAACCGTTCACTAAAGTATTCGCCTTTGATTCTAGGAACAGCCTGCTAATTGAAGCGTTAGAGATTGCAAGGGAACGCAATATTCCCGTAGTCTCTACATTGGAATACGCTACAGAGCCTTACCCAACCAGAGAAGTCGTCAAAGATTTTAAGGTTGCCTATTTCAAGAACACCGCATCCTATATGCTGGCGATGGCTATTTACCAGAAGTTTGACAGGATGTGGGTCTATGGGCTGGAACAGAACGCCGCTTTAAATTATGTCCTTATCCGTCCCTGGGTCACATTTTGGTTTGGGGTAGCCTACGGTAGAAATATAGACATAAGGTTCGGGAAAGGCGTTTTGAACTGGCAGTACAAGTCACTTGGATTAAAACAATTTATGACCGACGAGAAGTATGCCGAGATGGAAGAATATCTTGGTTATAAAATTCAGGGGTGAGAGATGAACATAGAACATTTAGGGCAGCAAAGTGAAATATTACGAGTTTCCTATGTGCAGGAATACAATGAGTTATGCCAAAGCCTCATTACATTACAGAGACAGGAAAAGGAAATTGCTCAGAAGATTGAGCAAGTGTTCCAATCATTGAGTGAAGCACGAGGTAAATGCCTTGCCATGAACATGATACAGACCAAGATTAACGAGGCCCTACAGGAATGAAAGATTTAATCATTCTTGGAATGGGGCACACAAGACATTGTTGCCCGTTTGATAAAGAAGTCTGGACGGTAAACGCTGGATTCAAAAAAGCCAAGCGTGTTGACCTTGTTTTCCAGATGCATGATTACATGAATCACGGAGAACTGGATGAACTAAAAGCAAAGAAATTCACGGTAGTTTGCAAAGCACCGATTGAGGGGTTGGATTGTATCGTGTACCCGATAAAAGAAATCATACACTCATACAACTCAATGTATTTCTCTTCCACTGTATGCTATATGATTGCCTACGCCATGTACTTAGGGTATGAAGCGATTGACCTTTACGGGATAGACCACTCGTTTACGTCAGAGTACGTCCTGTCAAAAGGTGGCGTGGAATATTGGATAGGCAGGGCGGAGGGTATCGGGGTAAAGATTGACATACCTAAAGATTCGGCCTTATGCAAAACCCCTGGAAATAAATTGTACGGGTATGACACGGACTGGTTTGACGCCAACCACCACGAAAAAATAATGGTAGCGAATACAATAGGAGGCAACGCATGAGCTTAATGGGGGGAATTAAAAGAACAGGTGGCAGTCAGGTAAAAGACGTAATCGTTGATGAAGAAGGGCGAATAATTACTGACGCGGTTATTGAATTTACCGAACACCCTTTCGCCAAAGGAAATTTAACAAGTAATGGAGTCCAGTATTGTACCGAGGTTACACAGGGGGCGTCTACCAATACTGATTACACCGTGGAGACTGTCACCGTGGGTACAAACCATCCTCCGGGTAAAGTTGTCGGACTGGAGTTCGGGCTTACAGGTTCCTTCGCCGCTGCCTCGACAACGACTGCGGACTTGAAATACCAGTGGCAGGCGAGAAGTAAGGAATTTAACGGAAGCTGGCTTGGACTTCATTCACAGGTTACTAAAACCAACATTAACACGACCAATGTCGAGGAAACCTACTCCGGCGTTTTTGCCACGGTAGACAAAGACGGCCTTATTCCAAGCGAGGTCTCGCGCGTTCCACTGGAAGTCAGGCTACGTATTCAGTCTAACGAGGCTTCTCAGGCTCAGGGTAAGACCAAGAGCAGCTCATACGTTACAGTAAAATACATCCCGGACTAAGGAGGGTAAAATGAGCGTTGATACTCACACCTTCCTTGAATTAAAGGAATGGTTGCTTCAGTCTTTAGGTGATTATATAAAGGTAGCCACTACGACCAATATCACCACCAATACGTCAGTAGTCTCTACGACCTTAAATTCTTACGATGACGGGAGGGATGATTACTTTAACGATTGGTACGTCTACATCAATGGCACTACCAACGTAGGTGTCTCAAGAAAAATCTCTGACTATGCTACGTCTACCGGAACGATAACTGTCTTCGGGGCGAACCTTGCTGCGGAAACAGGGTCTAAGGACGTTTATGTCACAAGGTATAATCCAGACCATATCAAGTGGGCCTTGATAGATGCCTGCAAGGAAATCTACCCTACGTTACATCTTCCGATAGACGACCAGAGCTTGATTGTGGGGAATATTCTTCCCGATACCTTTCAGGACTGGTCTAGCGCTTCCGCATTAACTTGGTACTCAGCTTTAAGCGGGACACTGGCTCGTACAACTACCGGAGGTCTGTTCCGGTTTGGGGCTTACTCCGCCAAGTACACTGCAGGGGCGGATAACGATTACATCTACATAGACTCCGACTCTTATCCTAGACTGCTTGATTTACAAGGCAGGACGATTGATGTCTATGTTCTGGCCTATCCCGAAGTCGCGAATAACGCATACATCGTAGTCTACACTGTCGCCAACAATGGTACGACCATACAGACGTTAACCTCCACGACAACAAACGCCGCTGCTACGTACACATGGTTGAAGCTTGAAGGTCAGGCAATCAGCGATGACCTTGACTATATAGCGATACGTTTTAAGGTTGCTACGAATACAAAATATGTTTACTTTGACTCTCCGTATGTTGGGGGAAGGGATATAAAGGAATACCTTCTACCGCCTAATTTACGGGATGGTCATGTCAGTAGAGTCAGGATGCAGACCACATCATATAAAGACCCTGCATTATGTGACCTCAACCCGTTTGCCACAATGGACACCGGGGAAGTTATCAAGCATGACTTGATGGATATTGGCAACTGGAGATACATCCGTTTGCTTGATTCCATTACCAACGAGCGCCGCTTGAGAGTCACCGGGTATAAACCTTTAGAAACTTTAAGCGCCGATACCGACACCATTACTCTAGACATTCAGCGTGTCCCTTTGCTGATTGAGTATGCCAAGATGCTATTCCTTGAAAGGGAGAGTAAACCCGTGTCAGCGGAGGATATTGCAAGGTTCGATAGGGAAATGGCCAGGGCTTATGGTCGATACCAGAGTCTCTACTATAAACACCGGATGGGCAGAGAATAATGGCCGACTATTTTGATGCGTCAAGGCACGATATAAGTCTTACGGATCCATCGACCAGTGATGTCCTCGGCTTCGTTTTAAAACGCAAAGATGGCAAGCCGGTATATGCGGAGTATGACGGGAAATACCTTGCCGACCAATTCTTTACCGATGCCGCTACTCAATCAAATTTAGACCCTGAAAAGGAATTACTCTTAGGCCAGTCAGACTGGCGCTCCGGTTTTGGCCTAACCATCTACGATCCTGATGATGTGAAAAGGTACGAATCATCCTATGGTTGTGATTTAAGGTTCAAAAATAGAACCACTTTAAGTTATGGGGCTACGTCCATCTCCGCACCATCAAGCACGTCATTGTCCGTCACTAACGGTACGATGGAAGCTGATTCGCATTGGACAAACGGGGCGCGTAGCGATGTTCTCAAACAAGGCGGTACTTATAGCTGGAAGGTAGGTCATGGAGTTACCGCCTATGGTGATGAGACTTGGGATAACGCTTACCGGAAGTGCTATATCACAGTGTCAGGATACATCTATCAAGGTGGTTTGAACGCCAATACCGCCAATATCGGTATCGATGACGGCGTAGGTGCTACATGGTCGGCGAATAGTGCAACCACGACTGCATGGACTGCCGTGACTGTTGGAAGGATGCTGGACGGCTCCGCTACACAGCTTCGTATTGAGATGAAAAACACCGATGATGCCGATGACGACTGCTACTTTGATACTTTAACTATCAGCGTCCAGCCTACTACAGGTGTACCAATTAAAGGTGTTGACTTTAACGCGGTACATTACGTACCGTTTGGAAACATTTTAACCAAACTCAATGGCACAGGGGACGGATGGACTCAAGTAGCCACCTTCCCGGCTACAATTACCGATTTAGCTCCCATGACTATTTCAGGGACGGACTATCTATTTATCGCCTGTGGTTTGAGTGATGAGTATTGGTACATGACCACGGCTGAAGCGTTTACGGAAAGTAACGCCGCCGCTCCTAACTATCAGTTCATGGAGGTTGTCTTTACCACCGCCGCCACCATGTACGGTAATGATACCAACTCTACAATACGAAGTACCATTAACCCTCTTAATGGGGGGACGGCATGGTCAGCCGCAACACAGGTTGATAACGATTACAACGACATTACAAGTTTATTCTCTGAATCAGGAGCTTTGTACATCGGTAAAGAGGACAAACCTTATTACCTTGATTCATCGGGGAATGTCCAGAATGACTTGGCTCCTGAGTGTGAAGCCTTGCTTTCAACCACTTCAGGGAAGATTGTAATGATATGGCAAGGGGAAATCTACTATGCGGTAGGGGCGCAGGGTCTTCTTGAGATAGGGACAGCGAACACATGGGTATCCCCGGCTCTTTATTGCACCGACCTGTCAGACTTCAACGGCAAAGTCTCCGGACTGGCAGCGGATGATATGTGGTTGTTTGCCGCTTTAAACAACAGCACTAAGGTAGAGATTCTGGCTGCGAGAGATGAGACGATTGACGGTTCTACACAATGGGTGTGGCATCCATTAAAAGAGTTGACCATGACGGGATGCAACGCCATGTGGGTTTCCTCTATTTATCAGAAAAGACTTTGGATTGCTTCTGCAACCTCCGGGCAAGCGATACAGTATATTCCGTTACCTTCAGGATATGGAGATGTTACATCAGACACCAACCGTTCGTTTGCGACCGGAGGTTACTTTACCACTCCGTTCCTTCACGGCAACTTTAAAGAGACTACCAAAGGGTTAATCTCAATCACCGCCACGCTAGGCCATTCATATGATGCGGATATTTACTGGACGCTTTCTTACAAGAAGCTGGGGGATACGGACTGGACTTCTTTGGGGAACGCGGTAGGTACGTCGACCAATAGAACGCACACTCTATACCGCACTACGTCTACGACATCCCCTATGTTCCAGTTCAAGTTTGTCGGCGTGACTGATACCGCTAATACCAGCCCGGAGCTTCTAAGCTACTCCGCGAAGATGATTCTGTACCCTACTATCCGCAAACTTATCTTTTGTACTGTCAGAGTGGGCGATAACGTCACAGATAAAGCGGGCCTCACCACCTCCAACAAGACAGTCCTGCAAAAGACCTGTTTGAACAACGCCCGAAACGCTACCTGGCTAGTGTCATTCACGGATATTGACGGTACATCAGCCAAAGCCAAACTCCTGCCTCTCCCTTCTGATATTCCTAGAAGGATACCAATAAGGGATGAGAAGGGCAAGACGATTGAGTGGGAATATAACTTACTTCTTTTAGAAGTGGCTACGTCATAATGGGAACTTTGAGACACAGGCAACTACAAGTAGTCACCCGTGAAGGGAGAATGGATGCTACCGACTGGGAACATTCTTCCACTCACCTGATAGATAATGAGGCTGATATTGAGATATCCTGTCCTGCTACTTATGTCATCGCCACTTCAGATTCCAATGAAAAGTCAGCGCACCGCGCAGACTATAAATGTGATGGTACTGCGGATGATGCTCAGATCAACGCTGCCATTACCGCTCTTCCAACTAATGGGGGAACTATTGTTTTGATGGAAGGAACCTACGACATCACCGCCACTATCAGCATCACGAAACCTGTGAAATTGTGCGGGGTAGGCTGGTCAACTATCTTAAAACCCAGTGCCGACGTGTCCGTGATTACAGTAGGGAACGGGTCAACCGCAGAGACGGATGTAGAAATTTGTCATCTACAGATTGACGGCAACAAGTCATCTTTAACAAGTACGTCTCACGGGGTGTACTTTAATACAAGCATCAGCCGTTCCTCAGTCCACGATTGCTATATTCACGACACCCATGATACCGGGATACACATGGTCACGGTCAATCAAGTTAACATCTATGACAACTTGATTGTGGATGTGGGGACAGGGAGCGCCGGTGGGGGGATTGGCTTCAACTCAGGTTCCTACCGTTGCACAGTCTCCGGGAATACCATTATCAGCCCCAACAAACACGGCATTGTTATTTCTGGAGGGGATGGGCATTGCTACGACTTCACCATCAGCGGGAACTATATTTATAGCTCTGGTGAAATCGGTATCTCCGCAGACCAGGACACCGATTACGTCACAATAACCAATAATGTCATTGACACCACAACTTTAGACGGCATCAACTTAGAATCAAGCGGGGCAACCATTACCCACTCCGGCATCATTTCTAATAACGTGGTCAAAAATGCAGGCTCTTCAGGTATTTCAATAGGTGGTGTGGCTGGCACAGTCAGCAAAAACAATATCGTCTCCAACAACACCATCGAGGACAGCGCCAATAACGGAATCCTGGCTATCTACTGCGATAACTGCGTTATCTCCGGTAACTCAAGCTACTCTAACGCTTGGTCGGGGATTGCTGTGGACACCTCCGAAGCGATTACAGTAATCGGAAACTCATGCTATCTGAATGACCAGCATGGTATCGCTTTGGATGATTCAAGTGAGTGTACCGTCACAGGTAACATCTGCCGCAATAATAATATAGATAATGGGACATACTACGGTATCGGAGTTTACACATCAGCAGCAGCCACAACCAATAATATCTTGACCGGGAACCGGTGCTATGACGACCAGGGTACAAAGACACAGGACTACGGTATCGCGGAAGCCGGGAGCGCGGACTACACCACGATAGTCGGGAATGATGTCACCGGAAATAAAGACGGTGGTATCACTAAAGCTGGTGCAAACACTATCGTCAGGGATAATCTCGGTTATGTGACGGAGAATGACGGAACATCCTCTATCGCTTCTGGGGACACAACCAAAGCTGTAGCTCACGGTTTAGCCGCCACACCTACCGTCATCAATGTCATTTTTGCGGAGCAAGGCACAAACGATTACGGGAGATGGTGGATCAGTTCTGTCGGAGCTACCAACTTTACCGTCAATGTCTCAGCAGACCCCGGCGCAAGTAATTTGGATTTCTGGTGGGAGGCCAAAGTCAGATGAACACTCCAAACACGGTTTTGTATATTGACTTCTCAAAGCATGATGCCGCTTCCTTTATGTCGGATGATCATTACGGCCATACCACGACCGTATCAGGAGCAACGTGGGGGAAAGAAGGGTACACCTTCGATGGTACGAATGACGAGATCACGGTAGCGGATAATAGTGCTTTGGACTTGACCACCGCTCTTACGATTATGACATGGATGTTTCCGACTGCGGCGGGGAACAGGGGCATAGTTGCCAAGCGTTCTGGTGTCGGCGCAGCAAACGTCAACTACAACTATTTTCTCAACGCTGGATACGGCATGAGCGTCTACAACGGTAATGCGGAAGGAGGCGCAGCTTCAAGTACTGCCATGCCAACTTCGACATGGAGCCTTGCCGGAATTACATGGGAAGGTAGTACGGTCAATTTCTACCTGAATGGCTTGACAGATGGATCAACCACCTTAGCGTTAGGCGCAGCCAACGCTCATGCTCTGGCGATAGGTTCCAACGGGGCTGCGGAGTACCTTAAAGGGAAGATAGGCGAGGTGTGGGTGTTCAATCGTATACTCACGCCACTTGAGATCCAAAATTTGTACCTCAAGACAAAATGGCGATACCGGTAAAGTACAAGATGCGATGCCCTAAGTGCGGCTATGTATACTTTGTAAAATGCAAAAAGTACAAAGTTGAAATATGTCCTAACTGCGGATGTGCTAAAAGTTTTGATGAGTTTAGATTAGGAGAGTAGCATGGACAACCTCACCGAAGTCACCACGGACGTTAAATGGATCAAAGCAAGTCTGACTAACATCGCTGAGACCAACTGTAAAGACCACGCTGAGATTATAAGCCGTATCAACTATATCAACGGTAATGTCCGCTCGAACTGTGCCTGGATTGGCGCTTTTAAGTGGGTGATAGGTGCGTTAGGTGCTGCCGTACTTTCAATGGGGATTTACCTGTTAAGTCTTTAAAAAGGAGGCAAGCATGGTTTGTACAAAATGCAACCAGACCATGCGCATTAAAATAAAAGTTGAAAAGAAAACCGTCTACTACTGCCCCATCTGCGGAGCGGAAACTACTCGGTCTGACAACTGAAGATTGGATTCGCTTCTGGCTTCATTTCCCGGTAGGCGTAGTCTGCGCCGTGGTAGCTATGTTCAATAGTCTGAATGGTGGTTTGTGCGTGTTGACCTTCTTGGTTTACGAAGCCATGAACGACTGGAGGAAATCGGACGCTTCATACAAGGATATTTTTGGTTTCAGCTTTGGTTTGATTATTACTTTTCTGTTAGCTTATCTAGTGTGGCCGCAATAGCCACGACACAAGACACCGTTATCTGCTCATAGTTCAAGAAGAGCGCGATAATACCTATAACCCCTACCAAGGCTTCCGCTATCCAAATACTACGTTTACTCATCCCACTCCAACTCTATGCCAAAGTCATTCATTAAGATAGCACCTAAACCCTGCCCGAGTCTATCTATGCTAGCCTCATCCAAGTCCATCCTTAAAGTATCACAGACGGCGTGACATATCTCATGCCATAAGGTAACGTACTTAACCCGGTACTTGGAGTCCTGGTTTATCCTGATGACTTCATTATCCACATGGGCCTGCCCCAGGAATTTATAATCCCTTGCCATATCAGGCACCTGCACGATATCAAACTCATAAGCACCTACGTGGATTTTATCAGGTACTTTTACTTTCACGCCACTTCCTTTCAAACTCGGCTAACGATATTTCCATCAGGTCATCAAACTTGTCATAGGGACAATTCTTACACCACGGACACTCTTCACAGCTTTCTATCTGTGCATCAGCACGATCTGCAAACCAGCACTCAAAAGGGAATTGATCGTTATCTACCACTACTTTTAGTATAAACTTGATAAACGATACTTGTCAATCCCGTCTAAAGGAAGGTTGTGGCTGTGCTTAAAATTAAGAATTTTGTTCATGTACTCCGCTTGAGGGAGGTTGATAAACCACAATGCACCTTTAGAGGTCTTCACATCCCCGCAGATTTTACAGACTCCCTGGAGTTCTTCTGTTTGACAGTGGTCTTCCGGGTAGATGTAGACGTGTTTGCACATGGCTCGCCTCCTTCATAGACTATCTTTATACCAAGTTCCTTAGCTACCAGCCACTCTGCAATAGCACCGGGTGATTTTCTCCATCTCTTGAGCATATATAGAAAGTCAGTTTCCGGGTTGAGGCGTTTGATAAACTCAAGGTCTCCTTTCAACCAGTCGCATCCGTGATTATCAAACCAGGCTGTATTCATATGTGGACAAATCACCGCGTAATCTTGTTTCCACAGCTCAATAGAAGCCTGCCTTGCCCTCCAGATGTTTAGTAACCTATCCCACCAGTGTTTCCCTCTGTATGGGCCACTTACATAAGCTACTTGCATGATGCTCCTTGTAATTTGAATTCGTTCCAGCACGATGTCACAATACCAGTTCCAGGATAAAGGTCAAAAAATTCATCATCCGGTTGCATTCCTAGTAAGCGAAATAGCCAAAAGCAAAATTCTGGAGGTTTTGCGCCAACCAGTCCTTTTTTGAGCGTGATGTTTGCAGATACCCAATCACGTACTGTTGGGTCTTGGCGAGTAAACCTTTCTCTCTTTGTACGGAAAATCACGCCCTCCCATGCATAGGCAGGATTCACATTGGGCTTAAAAATACAGAATGGCTTGACCCATACCGCAGTTCGGACATACTGTAAATCACGAATTAAATAATGGTTACGTAGTATGTGCAAACTAGGGGAGCTGCAAGACAAAGCCCACATATCATAATCCCACATTAAATTCTCAATTAACTTGTTATGGTCTACCTCTTGGCGTTCAGGGTAGTAATGCGAACACCCAAGATAGGGCGGATCTGCATAAGCTACTTTCATAAACACCCCCATTGGGTAGCCATTGCTTCTGCGATACCTTGAAAGGTACGAGAGCGATTTTTCCCTCCCATGATTCCCTTTACCTTTAGCCCTTGCCTATACGCACTTCCTGAACTTACAAATCGTTGAGGCTCAGGATATACCAAAGTAGCCATGAGCGGAGGTAAATTCTTTAACCACAGGCAAGTTCTTTTCCGGTAATTATCCCCAAAATATGCCGGCTGAATTGTTTGGTCAGGTTGTCTAATATATTTTCTTGCAAAGGTATTGTGCATAGGATTTTCTATTGCAATTCTGTCTATCGGAGCATTAAGTAGGATATCAAAGAACTGACAAGCATGGTGCAGTTTTTCCAATACCTGCGTTACTCATAAAGGTGCAAGGTGGGTGAGCAATCATCAAGTCCCACCCCTCGTCAAGATGCTTCAGCACGTCATCCTGTATATGCCATTCAGGATTGCCTTCAGTCGGGAGAATATCGCATGAATACGCCTCATGCCCTTTATCACGAAAAGCTTTACAAACTACTTGACTAAACTCACAGGCAACCAAGAGTTTCATACGTAGAACATCTCCTGTACTGTATTGATAAGCGCTTTGGCGATAGTAATATCGTCCTCATGTCTCACACATTCACTCTCTAGGAACTTGACGAACGCGCTTGCTTCATCCCGGGTGAGGGTGTTAATGATTACCAAGTGCTTCGGGTTGAACTCCATTTGCTTCCTCCCATTTTATAATTGCTAAGGATAAATCGAACATGGCTTCACAGATGTATTGAACATCACTCCTTGTGAAGCGGTTGCTGCTTAAAGGATACTCATGCTTGTACCTTGCATTGGAGATTTCATGTACTGCGTCTATGACTCTTTCATCAAGCTCCATTACACTTCCACCTTTACTCTCGGTTTCCCTTCGCCATATAATGTTATTATTGGCATTTCAAGGTCAACCGGGGGGAACCCCCCCATTTCACTGTAACCTCCCCACTTCAAAAAGGCGCCGCTCTTAACCAGCATTTTGCGCCTGGCCCTCACCTTACCGACCATCCATCCATCCTTGTTTTTGTGCGTACGCGGGTCTGGTACAAGGTAAACATCAGGGGCGATATTCACAACATGGTCATGGCTCTGGATATAAACATCAGCATCTATCCAGTTAGCTAATCTCTCCGCCTTTACTGCTTTGGCTGATTTCGTTCTGGCCCCTCCGTACCCGTGTGTCATATACACCCAGTAGGTGTAAGGTTTTTCTTTGTGGCCTTCGTTATTGGAGCCGAAGGAAACCTTTAACAACAGACCTTCTGCCCGGTAGGGAATACCAAGAGCCGCCGCGATTTCCTGGCAGTAGTCATGCCCGACCAGATCATAAATCCGTTTTTCATGGTTCCCCATCGTCATCCCAAGAAACTTTTCCTTGTAAGGTAAGAGCTTGTTTGTCATCCATGCCGCTTGTTCCTGTGGAGATAAGTCCTGTTTGTAAATATCACCTTTAGAAACTTTGGTGACAGCTTCGATTAAATCACCATTAAGGACTCCATAATTCTCCGGGACACTTAGCATATGCAGGTAGCGTATGAAGTGCTTCTCTGAGAAAAGAGGATTCTTGAAATGTATGTCAGAGAATGGCAATACACGCACTCGCTTAAAAGACGAGGCAAGGGCATGAGCGTAGTAAATCGGCTCACCTTGTACAAAATTTTCCAATCCTTAATCCTCCAGAAATTCCATTATCCTTTATAAAAGCAATCCGGGAATGGACAGGTAAAGCAGTTCTTGTGCCTCTTGCATCCGTTACCATGAGACAAGCTAACATTCTTTGGTACCGTGTAGTTTGCTGTGGCATCTCCCGCAGACGAAGATGATGTTGTCTTTTTCATCGCTCCCTCCTAAAGACCTGAATACTTTATGATGACGTTGTAAGCCACGAAAATCGGGTTTTAAACCACATTCCTCGCACAAACCGTCATCAGGTGGTTTCATCTGCATCAGCTTCTCAACCCGTCTCTTCTGCTTCTCCGATATTTTCTTGATAGGGCTACGCTTCATTCAGCCTCTTCTTGGTCTCAAAGAACGCCTTGACTATCCTTTCAGAGACCGAGTGTTCATCCTCACCGGCCTCCGCATCAATCGCTACAGATAGTTTGATCTCCCCTTTCGCCCCCTCTTCTAACTTCATCCTGATTTTAGACTGTACTATGCCTTCAAACTCTGCCATTATTTACCTCCTTTTTTCTCACTTGATGGATTTATCGCGCCGGGAAGTTCCATGTCTTGATTTGTTGCAGTAGCAATAAAATTCAATCGAATCCGTGACCTAGTGAATCTTTCGCCGATGCGTTTTCGCTGCTCCGGGGTAAGGTTCATTTTACGCGGGGCGCGAGGCATAGAAATTCTTTGCTTATCAATCTTGTATTCTCTGGCACCTTTAGGGTGAATTTTGACAGGAGTTAATCCAAGTTTCTTTTCAAGATGTTTCTGCCATGTTTTCTCATAGGTGTAGATATATGCTGTCTTTTCCTCTTTGTTAAAATTTATAATGGTTTCCTGTTCATAAAGAGTAATGGCCATTAGTCATCTCCTGTACTTTATTTTTATAGTAATTAATAAGATCATTTAACTCTTGAACATCATATTTTTTTATGGTGTGTGATTTTGCGATCAACTCCAGGGATGTACCTTGCCCGTATTTCTTGTCAATTGCAATGCCAAACACGGCCTGTTCTCCACCATGAAAACGGTTTTCCATTCTACATTGGGGTTGAACATTACGCTCGTCCCACCTAGTAGCCATTCTGTTTCTTGGCATAAAATGTCCAGCGTCTAAATTATTCACTTTATCAATCTTGCCACAAGTAAAGCAGGTATTATCACCATTGATACTATCTCTCAGTCTAATGTACTTAGAGAAGATTCTGTCAAGTTTATCAATTAAGATTTTGCGTGGGTTCCTTGATTTTTTAGAAATTTTCATCTCTCCAATCCTGACCAGACTTTCATATCCTCTCCCTTAGCCACCTTGTTTCAGGGATGGGCAGGGCACGTACACCTTCAAACTGCGGCTCACTTGGTGGGTTCGCTTGGTTTGCGTCGTGTGTTGCGGATATATCCAACTTACGAAACATTGTAAAACGTCTTATTCCCGTTTCCATCACCCTCAGTTCCGGTTGGCAGAGAGTGAGGATAGAGCGGGCTTCATTCCTGCAATCTTCTTTTATTTCCTCTATTTCACTCTTCCACGGAACTGCCTTCTGATTAACTACAAAGGCGTGAAGTTTGATTGCCACCGCGTCCACCATATTCTCAGCAGGTTCAGCGGTGTGGCCAAGGAGTTTATCTGCCTTGTCCATATAGGACTGTGCTACGTCTGGCAATTCGCGCTTAAAGTCTTCGAAAGAACTATCCTCCGTGTAATACCTGCCACGCATATACTCTATGTAAAGTGCTTCTGCTATCCGTTCTCTCTGTTGGTCTGTCATCTTACCTCCTTCACTCTGTAAAGCTGCCCTTTCTGATTCTTCTTGATGGTGGCTTGGGAGACAATTTCACACACTGTTTTATCATCATCTTCTCTGTTTGTATCCATCAACCAATCGTTAACTGCTTTATTCACTTCTTCCTTTTCCAGTGCTTCCAGTTCCACCGGCTCAAAGAGGGAGAGGACTTTGGCTACCTGGGCTTCGAGGATTGGCGCAAAATCTCCATCCCACTTTCCCTTCATCTCCGCCTGCTCAAATTCTTTCTGTGTCAGTTCAAACTGCTTGGTATTCATTTCACCTCCAACGGGCTAATTCCCGCCACCATATTCAGCACCAAGAATGTCTAATTGTCCGTTATCCCGTGCCTGTATATTTCTTGCAGTATCTACAAGTGAACGAAAGGGATTTTGCTCCATGTTGTTGTCTATTTGGTTCAAATGCACCCATATTGCTGACCAGTAGCCAAACTGCATGAATTTATATCGGGCGAGGCTGTCTATTGCTTTCTCGTAAGCCTCTTGCTTATGAGTGTGTATATCTGTCATGCTTTCCCTCCTGTTATCCTGGATAGATTAGTCACTGGAAACTCCTGGCGTATCGTGTTAATACCGTGGTCAGCATGCGCCCACTTTGGCACTTTGAAGCCATTGGGATATTCGTGGTGTTTAAACAGTGGGTAAAGATTGTCCTTTAACAACACTGGAACACAAGCCCTATCAGCAGCTTCCACTAATTCCTTGACCCAATATTCACGGGGTGCTGTTTTCTCTGAATAAGGGGTTTGTACGCCAATGATTATCCAGTTGATACCAGATTTGGTAAACCAATCTTCACGGAAAGGTAGTATCATTCCAAGCATCGGCTCAAAGGAAACAAACTTGACAGTAGCCTTCACATCGTAATGCAGGTGCTTGAAAGCTCGGCGTATTGATTCAGGTTCAGGTGCACTCACTCCTACCCAGCAGTTCTCAGGAAACGGACTCCACTTGATAAGGTTCTGCGGTTGCTTGGTGAGCAGTTGAAACGTATGCTGCGGGTAAGCTCGTATTGTGGCAAATACATCTTCAACCTGCCATGCCGGAAGCCAATCACCGAATAACTCTCCCATTGAACAGGTGAATATCTTGCTCGGCTTTATTGGAAAATGGTCGCTCAATCTTTCGGGATGGAAAGTAGGCTCAAAGCCCTTTGGGAAAGCACTACCACCAGCAAAGCGGGTAGCAATCTTCCTGGCGTAGCAATATTCGCAACCTTGCAGGCACCCGGTAATAGGATTCCAAGTATAATCTGTCCATTCTATTTTAGTTCTATTCAGCATCATTCCCCCTCCATTAGTTTCTTTTCCCGTTCGCACCAGTTCAGATAGTCACTTTCGCATTCCTCGGAGTACTCGCACCAGTCGCACTCTTCGGTTCCTGGTTGGTACATGCCACATGGGCAGCATAAGGGGCAGCGTTCGTCATCGGCGCACCCGCATCCTTTAGCGTCTTCGTCAAAGTCAGAATCGTCCGGGTAATCATTCACTCTTTAGCTCCTGTTCTAAATTACGGGGAGTGTGGAATTGTTCAGGTATAATTACGGCTTTTTTGCCAGGATACCAGGATACAGCACCGACTTTGCGGATAACCTTATTGAATTCCTCAATAGCTTCGATAACAACATCGGGCAATTCGCCATCTTCTGCCAGTGAATCACATCCGTAATCTGAAGGGTCTAGAAGTGGTAGATATTCGGGAGTACAGATTATAAGCCTCAAAGATTCTACCGTACCCTCTTCATCTTCGAGATAGCCCTCTATATCATCCCAATCGAGGAAATACTTGTTGGCAGCATCGGAATATAGCATTCCATTGCCATCCCATTCTTCTTTAGGCATGGCGTTGTATCTCTTTACGTCTCTTGCTTCACCACACTTTGGGCATACCAGCCTGCCTCTATCAACAGGCTCCCCGCAATCTTCACAGCGGGTATGAGTGCAGCCATCGTACCGTGCAGCACGCTCGTCATTGCCCATAAAACGCCCATGCCTACTCACCCATCCAGACAAATTAGTCCGGTAGTGTGCCGCCTCATCACTGTCGAATAGAACCACCTTAGAATCTTTTGTAACCATTTTTATCCCTCCAGCAGATACGTTCTTTTATACGTTGTCATGGCTTTATAGCCTCAGTGTCCTGTTCGAGGCCATCATCCAATGGCTTTGTTTCGCTTCTATGGCAGCACTTCCAACAAAGATAATGCCCATCAGTCATGCAGTCATCCCAATCGCCCATGCGCTTCTTACGTGGCTCGTAACCATCGCAGAACGCTTCTCTTGAACGCCTGAAGGGTATTCCATCGGGTTCTTGCCCGTTAGCCTTGACCGCTCGTCTGAAAGCGAAACAAGCTATTCCCATCCATATCTTGGCAGTATCTATTTCAATTCTCATTTCTCTACTCCCCCTTTTCTTAGACACCCTACTTGATGCTCGGTCAGGCAGTCCTCGCACATAAGAGACAACTGTCTACCTTTTGTACCCTTGACAGTTTCAAGGTGCTTTTGCCATGCAATAGCCTCCGTAAGTGCATTAGCATTCCTACCATTACGCCGAGCTGACATTGACCACGCCATTGAATCAGCAGAATAGAGCATCGAAATTATATAAGCATCAGACAGAGCGGTGATTTTGATCCCAAAACCGTGTAGTTTTAGGTCTGGCCGTTTCGCCTTTATTGCCTCCAATACGGCAATTATTTGTTTTGGGTCTCCATTGCGTTTGCACACCGATCCAACACCCACTCGCATCCCGTATTTCAGTCTATCCCCGTACATATCCAGATGCTCCGCATATTCCTTTGGCTCGTACCCTTGCAAGACGGGCATAATAAGCACATCTGTAAGTTTTATAAGTGCATCGTAACGCTCAATGGTAAGCTTCTGGTGGTCTTTTACAGTCAGCCCTGTACGCTCTAACATTGCCGGTTCACACATATAGTCTTGCGATACCGCCATTTCTAAGTTACCGAATTGTCTAAAATGGTTTATCAGGTCAGCGTAATTCTGTGCTGAATTGCGAAAACGACCATGATTCTTAATTTCACTAAAAGCGCCAGAGTCTAAAATCCAGTCATGAGCTTTCAATGTGCGATAACGCTCTAACCTATTTGCAGAAATAAAACACTTATCAAAGTTTCTAGCGTGGTTCAGCATATGGGTACCCAAATAAAATATCACCATTCTCCCGGAAGTTTCGGGTACGACTTGGGGTAGAGGTTCTTTTCTATACGTGATTCCTGGGTGTAGAGTTTATCGGTCATGGGTTACTACCTCCTATAAGGTGCATCAATATCGGGGAAGAAATATCTGGCATCTTTTTCTGAGAGCTTCGCACCATATCTTGCTGTTGCTTTCAACGCTTCTCCTTCGTGGTGAACACCAGGTGCTGCTCCAATATAAGCTGCCCAATCAAACATTTCTCCACTAGGTTTCTTGGTTATGGATGCGACAACGCAGATATTAAGACTTCGTGGATTAAGTTCATCATCGGTACTAGGATTCCAGTAACGCCCTTCTAACTGCCTCTTGTGTTCATCCTCGTGAAATATCCAGTAGCCCATTTAATCCTCCTTCCCTGTAAACATGAGCCGTGAATCTTTTGCTTCTTGACTGTCATAGTCCGCCAAGTGTTCACTTCCACAAGTTGGGCATGCAGGGACAGCGACATAATATCCTCCAGCATGTTCAGTCCACTGTTTTCCTCTTGGACATTCTTCAATGTTGCCATCCCATCCACATTCCAAACAATTAGCGTGCTCGGTTCTCATTCCATCCTCCCTTCTCCGGTGCTTACACTGGATATGGTGGTATCCGGCTTGGCTAACTTGTATTGTTCTACCTCTAAGGCTTGTTGCAGCAGTTGTATTATTTCCATCAATCTTTCCTCTATTGAAGAGAGGTGGTAGTAAAATCCTGTTATATCCTGTTTCTGCACACTTCCCGTTGGGTTTAGCATCTTCCCTCTCCTTTCAGCCGTTCAATCTCGGCTTCTGCATCGTTTGCCCTAGCTGCCTCATTAACAGCATCAATATTAGCCAATCGTAACTGCGTTTCCAGTCCTTTTGTGATGGCTTTCTGTGCCTCTATAATAGGGATTAGCCTGTCCTCGGCAGCGCGGGCTACTTTTAACCCTGTCTTATTAGTTATATCAATAAGCAACTGTTCTGCTGTCATGGATGCATCCATGCCGTGCATCTTTTCATAGGCTGCGCACACATCCCACCATGTTCTGTCGGCAACTTTCCCGATATCGGCTATTGTCTGTAGCCGCATGGTGTCTATCGCATCCTCACTCAGCCTCTCCACTTCCGTATTAGCTAGGAGGGAGAGGATTTGGTCGGCTATTCTATGCGCCTCGCCTTGGTAAGTCAGGGTTCCACAATCGAAGTGCTCCATGATTACCTCCGCTATCCGTTCCTTAACATTCATCTTGTCTCCTTTTAAATAGTTCATGCTTCATATACTCCCTGGATGTTAGTAAATATAGCCCCGTTGTAATCAATGCTGAACGTGTACTTCTTTCCGTTAGGGTTCTCGGTGTGCCAGTCCTTTGCTTTAATGACTTTAATTTGCCCGAAGTCCATCGCTAGATACAAGTCAGCATCGCCTCTTAAATTCTTTCCCCCGTACGCATCCTCTGAGTCTGGGGGTTTCTGTAAGGCTACCACGGCTACGCCTCGTCTCATGGCTCTTTTAATTCTTTTTAGGTAGGGCTTCATTTTGAAATACTCAGCTTCATCATTCACATCAAGGTAATCTACTAACACAAAGGCGTTGGAGTAGTGGGGAAAAATCACATCAGGGTAGTTTGAATCCCTGTCCAGTACCTTGAACTTTGGTTTCCCTTCACCGTTGGTCAGCTCATACCACGGCTCGTAGTTTATCAACCTTCGTTTCATAGCCACGGCTGAAAGTTCAGAGGTAAAGTAAACCGTATCGGGAAAGTCGTCCATGTTATTCAGCATCAAATTCAGTAAAAAGGTCGTCTTCCCGGCGTTCGAGGCGCCGGCGACTACAATCAGTCCTCCTGGAGGGATGGTAATCAAGGCCTCAAAGGGGAAACCTACGTTAGTCGTGACATCGTAGGGCATTTTTATTTTGTAAACGTCATTGACATCCGCGGCCTGCCAGTCTATCTCTTCTACGGTGTTGTCCCGGAGACGGTAAGCCTTGTTCATCTTGTCAAGTTTAGGCTCGGCAAGCTCGCGGTAGTCATGATAAAGTTTTTTGCTGACTTCCTTCCGTATATTCGGGTCATCCCACTGGAAGGTATGACAGATATCCGTATGGGTGAACCACTCACCCTCATGGTACGGATACCAGTCCGCCTCTATCCGGGATGATACTTTCTTGTAAAGCTCGTCTACCATCTATTCACCTTCAACCATTGTATAGGGTTGTATAAAGGCATAGGATATTGTATGGCATTGGGGAAAGTTGTATAACCGTTGTATAGACCATTGATATTTTTTCAGGTTCAGCTTCATTTTTTTTGTTCCTGTTTTGTCCGCGAGGGTTCAAATATACATGGATTCCTATAGTACCTAGTAGTTAATTATATCCTATAGGGGAGGGGAGGGGGCGGGGGGGGGGGGGTGG
>Ga0265297_10002126_pt1 | contig 41951 bp, 48 predicted proteins | sample Munlanlwell13791_FD_192502 | JGI IMG/M metagenome (GOLD analysis project Ga0265297, IMG submission 192502) | Leachate microbial communities from a municipal landfill in Southern Ontario, Canada - Leachate well 137-91 | ecosystem: Engineered > Solid waste > Landfill > Unclassified | place... | reverse complement strand
CAGAAGCTATGGTTTGGTATTCAGCCGTATAACGGCTTGCTGTTGCCGTATTCATTTATGCCGCCGCCTGATCGTCTTCGACCCAACTGTAGCCTTTTTCTTCCAGCTCCAATGCCAGCTCGGGGCCACCGGATTTAACAATTTGACCATGCGCCAACACGTGGACAAAATCCGGCTTGATATAGTCCAGCAAGCGCTGGTAATGCGTCACCATCACAAACGAGCGTTCCGGTGAACGCAAGGAGTTTACGCCTTCCGCGACGATTTTTAACGCGTCGATATCCAAGCCGGAATCGGTTTCATCCATAATGCACAACTTGGGTTCCAAAATAGCCATTTGCAGGATTTCATTACGTTTCTTTTCGCCGCCGGAAAAGCCTTCATTGACCGCACGGTAAAGAAACTTCTCATCCATTTCCAGCAAGCGCACTTTTTCTTTAACCAGTGTTAAAAAATCCATTGCATCGACTTCAGGCTGTCCATGATGTTTGCGTATAGAGTTCAGCGCCGCTTTCAGCAAATAGACATTGCTGACACCGGGAATTTCGACCGGATATTGGAACGCCAAAAACACGCCTTCGCGCGCCCTGATTTCAGGCGCCATTTCCAACAAATCTTTGCCTTGATAAGTCGCCGTTCCTCCGGTCACGGTGTAACCGCTCTTACCTGACAACACATGCGACAACGTGCTTTTACCGGAACCGTTGGGCCCCATGATGGCGTGAATTTCACCCGCCTTGATTTCAAGGTTAATACCTTTGAGAATTTGTTTGTCATTCACATTGACGGTTAAATCTTTAATACTAAGCATGAGAGTTCCAATTGTTTTTAACGTTACTTAACCAGCTTGCTGCTCGTTTTATAAAGGCAGTGTGTTAGTCTATTTCTTTAACTTTTAGAATATTAAGTTGTTCCCTGGTTTGATATTTCCATGCAGAAGGATGATGCGCTGCATATAAATTATTATTAAACCCATGAGTAAGCAGACAATTCGTAACATTCATTTTTAAATTTGCTGTACAGCAATTAATAATATATTCGGGCTGGTAGTGTTTACAGCGAGCAATAAACTCTTCCCGAATAACATATTCGCCTTTTCCATTGATAATATTCCAAATCGCATTCCACACATTATCACGAACTTTAGTATTTAATTTATCAATGAAAATACCTAAAGAGCACAGATAAGGAATAGGGTTGGATATAATCAAGTTATAACTACCTATTGGTAAATCGGATATTTTTTTCAAAATATCGCTGATAAAACCTTCTATATTACGCCCCGTATAACCTTGAGCCGGCGCCTTGGGTTTCAGTGTAAAGCTTTTCTTGTCATGCTTATATTCGCTTTTATGAGGCGACTCCAGAATAAGCAAAATAATTTTTGTACCTACCGCATCGGCTGCAGGACGGTCATTAAAATCCGATAATTGAACCGTTTTATCAACCGATATAACCTCTATATCTGCATGACTGATGTCTACGACATACCGCCATACATCAGGAACGCGATGCTTGTTCTGAAAAATATCGAGATATTCACCGGTACAATAAGCATTTATTTGCTCTTGTGTTATAGGCGAAATATCAATTTCATCCGTGACATATTCTTCATCGTTACAATCAACCTTGGCTTTAATTTTCATTTCACATACCACCATTGATTCAACTTCAAAAAGACTAAAGCAACTGAGCTTATCTAATAATTGAGACTGGCGTTTTCGTCGTAGCAAATTGTTGGGCTTTCTGCGTCAGCCCAACCTACAACGCTACAAGGCTGCTTGTTTCATTCGAAATGCCCATGAACGGCCTTATAAAATCAAGGAAAGAATTTATATATTTCTCTTCTATGCATAACTGTCTTTACAGCAACTATTTCATTTTCAATCACTAAACCCAGACGGTAATTACCAAACCTGACTTTATAAAAACCATCATTGCCTTTCATTTTTTCAACTTTCCCCATTTCATAAATGGATGAAGCTAAAACTAATTCTTCAAATACAAAACTTTCAATCTTTGACCGAATATCACTGGGAACCGTTGCCAATTGTTTTAAGAATTTTTTACTGTACTCGACTTTCATCAAGCCTTATCCAGAGTCGCGTAGTATTTCTTTGCTTCTTCAGCACTCAGCGTTTCACTTTCATCCGCATTAATAAGCTGAACTAACGCGTAATTCTCCAGAACATCTTCAATTTTTTCGAAAGTATCAATATCAAGCTGCACCGCGACTTTATGATTATCTTCATCAACAATATATTGTCTTTTTAATTCCATTGTATTGCTCCCCAATGACTTAACCTATGTAGCTTAGGCATATAACAATCGCCCTTTAGGCTCAGGAACAAACCGACCAAGCTCTACCGCTGTCTCTATCCATTCAGTAATAACCCGTTCAGCATTACTAACCGCTTCTTGATAACTACTTCCATCGGCCATACAACCTGCTAATTCCGGCACTTCGGCGATATAAGACTGATCCTCTTCGCTCCAGTAAATAATCATTTCATATTTAGTCATCATCTAACCCCAAACGATAGCGAACAATAATGTGTCGGATTTGTTTAACCTGATATGCTTTTGCCATTGAGCCAATTGGTTGTATGTTCAAAATCTCGGCAATTCCATCTTTACTAAAAATATGATGGTCACCACGAACTCGCTCCTGAAAATCTAAACGTAATAGTAATTGCCTCAATTCAGAAAATAATACATTGGCATCGGAACGTCCATGAATGATTTTCTGCAAGATCTTGTCGTACTTGCCCACTAACCTACCGAACCTTCCAGACTAAGCCCCAATAACGCCTGTGCCTCAACCGCAAACTCCATCGGCAATTCCCTGAACACTTCCTTACAAAAACCGTTAACAATCATCGACACGGCGTCTTCGGCCGACAATCCGCGTTGCTGGCAAAAGAACAGCTGGTCTTCACTGATCTTGGAGGTCGTCGCTTCATGCTCAACCTGAGCCGACGGTTGTTTGACTTCCACATACGGAAAGGTATGCGCGCCGCATTTATCGCCGATCAACAGCGAATCGCATTGGGTATAGTTACGGGCGTTTTCTGCGCTTTTTAACACTTTAACCAAACCGCGGTAAGTATTCTGCGCACGACCTGCCGAAATACCTTTAGAAACAATGGTGCTACTGGTGTTTTTGCCGATATGAATCATCTTGGTGCCGGTATCGGCCTGCTGATAATTATTGGTCAGCGCCACAGAATAAAACTCGCCGGTGGAGTTGTCGCCGGTCAGGATGCAGCTGGGATATTTCCAGGTAATCGCCGAACCGGTTTCCACCTGCGTCCACGACACTTTGGAATTTTCACCGCGGCAATCGGCGCGTTTGGTCACAAAGTTATAGATGCCGCCTTTGCCCTCTTTATCGCCGGGATACCAGTTTTGCACGGTCGAGTATTTGATGGTCGCATCTTTCATCGCAATCAATTCAACCACCGCCGCATGCAGTTGGTTTTCATCACGCATCGGGGCAGTGCAGCCTTCCAGATAACTGACATGACTGCCTTCATCGGCAATAATCAATGTTCGTTCAAACTGGCCGGTGTTGGCCGCGTTGATCCTGAAATATGTCGACAGTTCCATCGGGCAACGCACGCCTTTAGGGATATAAACAAACGACCCATCGGTAAACACGGCTGCATTTAACGCGGCAAAGAAGTTATCGGTATGGGGCACGACCGAGCCCAAATATTGTTTGATCAGCTCGGGATGATCGCGTAACGCTTCCGAAATCGGGCAGAAAATAACCCCAGCTTCTTTCAGCTTGCCTTTAAACGTGGTCGCCACCGACACGCTATCAAAAACCGCATCGACCGCAACACCGGCCAGGCGCTCCTGCTCATCCAGCGGAATGCCTAACTTTTTGTAGGCTTCCAATACTTGGGGATCAATCTCGTCCAGGCTTTTGGGACCGTCTTCCTTGCGTTTAGGCGCCGAATAGTAGCTGATCGATTGATAGTCGATAGGATCGAACTTGACGAACGCCCATTCAGGAGACTTCATGGTCTGCCAATGACGAAACGCTTTCAGCCGATATTCCAGCATAAACTCAGGCTCATTTTTGACTTTCGACAACCTGTGAATAACCTCCTCATCCAATCCAGGAAGAAAGGTGTCGGTTTCCAATACGGTCACAAAGCCCTGCTTGTATTCCTTACCGATCAGATTCTTGATTTCTTGTTCACTTGCTGACATAAAATTTTCTACCTATATAAACTGGAGACCGGAATGAACACTTCTTCCGGCACAACAACCGGCCTGATTAAGTCGGCCAAAGTTACTGATTCTAATGCGTTATGAATGGTCTGGTTAATCAGGCTCCAGTTCCCCAAAATATCACAGCCCGAAGCCTGCTCGCAGCCTTGATGGGAAATACTGCATTCGGTGAGGGCAATCGGTCCTTCCAACGCACTGATAACTGTTGCAATGCTGATTTCTTCGGGCATTCTGGCTAAAACATAACCGCCTTTGGCGCCGCGTGTAGAAACCAACACGCCGGAATTAACCAGCAGCTTAAGAATTTTACTGACTGTCGGCAGAGCAATTCCGGTCACTGTCGATATTTCCATGGCCGCATGCATCTGCGTTTTTTCTTTGGCCATAAAACTTAGAATGACCGTCGCATAATCAGTTAACTTACTCAGCCTTAACATACCTTACTCCCAATAATTAAGGACTATTCTAGTCCTATTTAATAACAGAGTAAACCCCTAGGAAATTATCACTTAACATTCCAATATTTGCTTTCCGTTTCACGCATCCCCTGCACTACCCAGGCATTATTTCTAACATTAACAACAATAGCCCCGCTGTCGGCGCTATTCAGCCATTTGGCATTGACTTGCCGATAGTGCGCCAAAACATCTCTATGCGGATGGCCGAATTGATTCCGGTAACCCGCCGAAATCAACACGTAGTCGGGCTGTACGGCCTGCAAAAACTCAACTGTTGATGAAGTTTTGCTGCCGTGATGAGGCGCGACCAGCACGTCGGCTTTTATTGCTTCGCCGTAGGCCTTAACCAGCCAGGACTCCGCCGCAGCCTCTATGTCCCCGGCCAACAATACCGTGCCGTGTTTGGACTGGATTTTCAGCACACAGGAATTGTCGTTCTCTGACACAAACGCCTGCTGCGGAGCCAGCATGGTAAACTTGACCTCGTCCCACAGCCACGATTGTCCGGCTGCGCATTCGATTGGCGCATACTCGCTCAGCTGTTGCGGTACGCTGGTCAACACCTGCCGGGTATCAATGCCGCGTATTAGCGACACAGCGCCGCCGATGTGATCGTTGTCGCCATGGCTGATAATTAGGCTATCGACCTTATCCATACCTTGTGAACGCAAAAACGGCAGCAACACACTCTGTCCCATATCGCTTTGCTCGGAAAATTTAGCGCCGGTATCGTAAACCAGTAGATGATGAGTCGTTTGCACGACAGCCGACAAGCCCTGCCCGACATCCAGCAAGGTCATGTTGATATCACCCGTTTCAGGCTGTTTTGCATCGGTAAACACCAGCGGCAAAAACATCACCAGACTCAACCATCGAGCCGGAATGCCGACCGGCGCAAACAGCCATAAAATGCCCGGTACAACAAAAAGCAATGCCCAATGCGATGGCAGCGCGTGATTTATCGACGCCACCGGAAGCTCCGCCAACTGAACTAACAACCACCATAGACATTGCAATATCTGATCGACCCAATAGAACAGTTTGTTCGCCGCCTCCGGCAGGATAAACAGAACAATGACTGCCAGCAGCGAGAACGGCACAACCAGCAAACTAATGACCGGCACGGCGATCAAATTAGCCAATGGCGCAATCAATGAAACCTGCTGAAAAAACAGCAATAGCAGCGGCGATAAACCTACTGAAGTAACCCAGTTTATTTTTATTCCTCCCCACACATGCCCCAGCATGCCCAAGCGCCCGGACACTGTATAAATAATCACGCCCACGGCAACAAATGACAACCAGAAGCCTGCCGATAAAACGGCTAACGGATCGATAACCAACACGGCGAACATCGCAATGAACAATACATTAAAAGGGCGGCTGTTGCGTTGCAGGATAATGGCCGCCATCGCAACAGATAACATGATTACGGAACGCTGGGTTGGCACCGAAAATCCGGCCAGCCCGGAATAAAAAATCCCCGCCAGCACAGCCGAAAACGCCGCGACCTTTTGCGGCGACCAGGCTAAATAGCCCGACCACACCCACAATCTAAGCACCAGAAAATAAATTAACCCGGCAATAAGACCGATATGCGAACCGGAAATCACCACCAGATGAGTCGTGCCGGTTTTACGGAAAACTTCCCATTGTTGTTGCGTGATGCTGCTGCCGTCACCGATCGTCAGCGCCTTTATCAACGCCAGACTTTCGCTATTTCCCAGAGCGCTTGAAAGCTGATCGGTGATAGTTTGCCGCCAAACGGAAATACTGCTCCAGGCCGAATCGCGCCCCAGCAAAACCGGTTTTGGACTTGGCCGCACATAGCCCGTCGCGCCTACGCCTTCGGTAAACAGCCAACGCTCATAATCAAAGCCGCCGGAGTTCATCGTGCCGTGGACACGCTTCAGCTTAACGGTAAAAAGCCACTGTTGCCCTGCCTTGATCGGCTGATCAGGGTAATACCAGCTCAATCTCAGTTTAGAGGGTAATTGCCATTCAGATTCGGCGACGGTCGCCGGGCCAGTTCCCGACTGGCTTTTGACATACACACCATCCCTGGTGATCGCCGCACCCGTTCCCGACGGGTTTGCGGCATACACACCATCCCTGGTGATAAAGTCGAAGCGGGCGCGTTTTTCATCCTGTTCCGGCAAACCGGCTATGGTGCCGATCACCTGAATCTCTGAACCCTCCAATTGTTCAGGCAAACGTTCGGACAATCGGTGCATTGCAAATGCTATCGCCCAGAGTACGCCGACCATAAAAAACAGACACCGCCAATAGCGCAGCCATGCAATAATGCAGGCTGCTACACCGCCAACTACCAACCATTGAATATCCGGCAATACCGTCAACTGTTGAACCAGCATCAGTCCGGCTAGAAATAACAGAGCAGAGACAACCATTTAGCACCTTGGCGTTTTTTAGGCTAAAAACCTGATAGACTTGGATCAAACGCAATTTAAAAGTGACGACCATGCCAAAAGAAATCATACGAAAACTGATCAACAAGTTCATCCCCGATCCTGAAGTGATCAAACAGCACAAGAGCCTGCAATTTCTTGGCGATAAACTGCATGAGCCTAACCTCTGGCATTTAAACCGGCGTTCCGTTTCTATGGCTTTTGCTGTAGGTCTCTTTTGCGCCTGGATCCCCACCCCAACGCAAATGGCTATCGCTGCTGCAGGTGCCATTTATTTCAGGGCTAATCTTCCTCTTTCGGTAGGCCTGGTCTGGATAACCAACCCCATCACCATGCCGCCGCTATTCTATTTTGCTTATAAAGCTGGGCTCTGGTTTATGAATCAGCCGGCGCTCGCAGATGAATCCGAGTTTTCAGTAAGCGGTATGTTCTCCGGGCTTGGCGATGTCTGGCAGCCGTTTCTGGTCGGCTGTCTTATTATGGGCATCCTCTCGTCAGCGGCCGGTTACTTCAGTATTCAATATTATTGGAAAGAGCATATAACCAAAAAATGGGCGGAAAGAAAGGAAAAAAGGCTTGCGCTGCAAGGTGAGCCGATCGAAGACATAGAAGGCGATTAAGATTGACGAACGACTGCATGAATACAGTCGTTCGTGGCTTTATGCATTGTCTTAACCGACAATCAGCCCATCTTCCATATGCAAAACCTTGCCCATTCTTGCAGCCAGTTCGTGATCATGGGTCACCACCAAAAAGCTGACATTCAGCTCCTGATTTAATTCCAGCATTAACTGGTAAACCTGATCAGCAGTTTTACTATCCAGGTTTCCGGTAGGTTCATCCGCCAAAACCACGCCCGGCTTATTGATTAACGCCCTGGCGACCGCGGCACGCTGCCGTTCCCCGCCGGACAATTCACCGGGCTTGTGTTCAATGCGGTGCCCCAACCCTACCCGCTTTAACAACGCTATCGCCCGGTTACTTGCTTCCTTTACCGAGTTTCCGCCAATCAATAAAGGCATCGCCACGTTTTCCAACACGGTAAATTCGCCCAGCAAATGATGCGACTGGTAGATAAAGCCCAGGGACTTATTTCTTAGCTTAGCCAGCTGGCCTGCGCCGACCTCATTAAAATTAACACCGTCCAAAACCACCTTGCCGCCGGTAGGCTTTTCAAGCCCGCCCAGCAGATGCAGCAAAGTGCTTTTACCTGAACCCGATGCGCCCATAATGGCGACACGCTCACCGACACCGATGCTTAAATCAACCCCCTTTAAAACTTCAACATCCAGTCCGCCTTGATCATAGCGCATGGTCAACTGGTGGCACTGCAAAATGCTGGTATTATTCATATCTGAGAACTTCCGCTGGATTTACTTTGGATGCCTGCCAGGCAGGATAAATAGTTGCCAATAATGACAGGGAAAAAGCCATGCCGGCTATTGCATAAACATCCGTCCAGACCAGCTTGGAAGGCAACTCGCTGATGTAATACACATCGGCCGCCATAAACTGGACGTGAAACAGTTTTTCAATAGCCGGAACGATGGTTTCAACATTCAACGCCAGCAATACCCCGCCTACCGTTCCCAGCGCGGTGCCGGTGACGCCGATAACAGCCCCCAATACCATAAAAATCCCCATCACCGACCTTGATGTAAGTCCCTGCGTTTTTAAAATAGCAATGTCGCCGCGCTTATCGGTGACCACCATCACCAGCGTGGAGACGATATTGAAAGCCGCCACCGCCACAATCAGCAACAGGATGATAAACATAACCCGCTTTTCCGTCTGTATCGCCCGGAAAAAGTTGCTGTGCGCCAGCGTCCAGTCGCTAACCTGATAATCGTCATACAAGGCGTTTGACAGCGCACGGGTAATTTTCGGCGCATTAAACAAATCATCCAGCTTGATTCTAAGGCCTGAAACGGCATCATCCAGACGAAACAACTTGGCCGCATCGTCAAGATGAATCATCGCCATATTGCGGTCGTATTCGTACATGCCAACCTTAAAAATGCCGACTACGGTAAATCGCCGCATGCGAGGCACAATACCGGCCGGTGTCGAGTTTATCTGCGGACTGATGACGGTAATCTTATCGCCCATGAAAACACCCAGATAATTAGCCAGCTCTACCCCTAAAACAATGCCGTATTCGCCGGGAATTAGGTCAGCCAATTTGCCGTCCTGCATCTTATCGGCAACTTCCGACACTCTGGATTCATATTCCGGCAATATCCCGGTTAGCATGGTGCCGCTGACGCGCCGGTCGGCGTTAATCATCACCTGCCCGTTAATAAAAGGCGCAGTGCCTTCTACATGCGGATAATTTTTTAATTTTTGCTCCAGTTCATGCCAATTATCCAACTGGCCGTATTTTCCGGTGGCAGTCGCATGTGCAGTCATGCCAAGTATCCGCTCGCGCAGCTCGGCTTCAAAACCGTTCATCACCGACAATACGGTAATCAATGCGGTAACGCCCAAGGCTATGCCGAGAATGGAGGTCAATGTAATAAAAGAAATGAACTGAGTTCGGCGTTTAGCTCGCGTATAACGCAAGCCGATATAAAAAATGAGAGGTTTAAACATGAAGCCTACAAGTTGAAATTAAAAATCAGGATTTTCTGCATTGAGCGCAAAAACCATAGAGATAAAGACCATGATCGGTCAATTCGTAACCCAGTTTTTCTGCAATTTCTTTTTGCCGGGCCTCAATAACCTCATCGGTAAATTCATCGACCTTGCCACACTTCATGCAAAGTATGTGATCGTGATGAGTGCCTTTATCCAGTTCAAAGACAGAATTGCCGCCTTCAAAATGATGCCGACTCACCAGTCCGGCCGCTTCAAACTGGGTTAAAACCCGGTAAACCGTAGCCAAGCCGATTTCTTCATCTTCACTGAGCAGAATTTTATAAACCTGTTCAGCGGTCAAATGACGCTCATTAGTCTGACTTTCTAAAATTTGCAGAATCTTAACCCGAGGCAACGTCACCTTCAGGCCTGCATTCCTTAAATCATGAGTTTCCAACAGTAATCTCCGTTTATGCCTTGTATAGGCAGTCGTCTATAGAATTACATGCATTGTAGCCTTTTTTTGACAGTATGGGCATGACAGTTTTATAGGATAATCCTTTAACATCCTGTATCATCTTATATTTTAAATACATCCGCAGCCTCAAATGAGAAAGCCGTTTTTCACTTTAAACCTACTCGGCAAACGCTTCACATCCTGCACTCTTGCAGTCGCAGTAAGCCTGACACTAGCTTCATGCACCACCATTCTGAATAACTTGCCCGGCGTCTACAGAATCGATGTCCAGCAGGGCAATATCGTCGATCAATCCATGATCGACCAGCTCAGGCCCAACATGAACAAACGCCAGGTGCTGTACATCATGGGTTCACCGATGCTGGCTGATTTCTTTCATCAAAAACGCTGGGACTATCTCTATTCTGCGCAAATTGAAGGCGGCGACAGGCAGCAAAAAAGGATCTCGTTATTCTTCGATAACGATCAGTTGATCGGCGTGCAAGGCGATTTCAAGCCCAGCGAAGTGCCCGTTATTAAAACATCAGAAGAGACTACCGTAGAAGTACCGAAGCGGGATCTTGATAAAACTTTGTGGGAAATGATCACCGGCCTGTTTGGTTATGACGGCATTGATGACACGCCTAAAGCCGACAAATCGGAGACAAAACCGGTGCCGACATCCGGATCGCCAACAGATCAATTGCCGCTTTAGCAATGATAGGGGTGCATTGCACCCCTTTTTCGGTGTCTAGTTCAAAAATGGTGCGCTATGCGCACCCTGCAAAACTACAACTCTATTTAAGCGGCAATCTCGGCATCCCATCCAGGAAAAACCAATACTGCAGGATGACATTTAAGCGCTTTTGCCAAAATTTTCGCGCGCTCTATGCCTAAGTTTATCTTGTCATGTTCAATTGCCGAGATCGTTGACTGGGGAATGCCGGTAAGTTCAGCCAATTGATTTTGACTTAATTCTTGCAGTTCACGGATGATTCTTACTGATTCACCAACAGACACATCGATTGATTTTTTTGAGATTTGGTATTCATTCATATCATTTTCTCCGATAATCATGAGGCGTTACTTCTTCAACTTGAACATAGACTTCATTCACTTTGGTTTGATAAATAACCCGGTATTGCTTATTTAAGCGGGAAGACCTGTAGCCGTTCCATTCACCTTTTAAAGCCTCATCGCAAAAACCTTTGATCAGCATTAATCCTTGTGGGCCGGATATAACAACAATGTCTTTCCATTTTTCATATCGCTTTTGTACTTCGATCGGGCATGATTTCAACTGCTTTTCGACTCGTTTATGTTCGTATATTCTCCACATACTATTTATAGTATGTCAGTTTACAGGAAGGGTCAATTTTTCAACTGGTTGCGGCATAGGCAAATCATCTTAATTTAGTCCTTCGATATGAAACTCGATTGCCTCACGCATTTCTCGCTCAGTTTCCTCTACGGTATTGCCTGTAGCAACGCAGCCGGGCAAATCGAGCACATGGGCTGAGTAGTTATTTTCGGCTTTTTCGACAACGATTGAGTAACGCATGAGACTTCCTTTAGTTTTGATAACCCTGTAGGGGCGCGTCGTGCCTCCCTACAGGGGCAAACCATACTGGAAATTTTAATATTTGGAATGGATGACCTGTTGGAATGTTTTAAAATAGTCTGGCTATTTTGGCATTCGTAAATGGTGCGCTGTGCACTCTACATGACTAATCAGCCCGACTCGGCATGGTCTGCTGATCTTAGAGGATACGGTTTAGCGAGTTAGACCGCAATCTGTGGCAAGAGTTTAGTCTCCCAGCAGTTCATGGCCTCTGAGAGAACAGCGAGGGCATCGATGCGCACATCCATCTCAACAGAAACCCACGCATGAATCTCGGCTTGTTCGAAATTCTTCACATCTAAGGTCACGTCGCTGCCAGCAAAAATGATTCTCGCCACTGCGTCTTGCGGAACTGTGCAGCCTACGTCTACGAGCTCGGCGTGTCGCCCTGATCGACTTGACTTGAGAGTGCCGTGTTTCGCTCTATTGGCAATGTCGGCGACATAGGTCAGCGCAGGACACGCATTAACTTCATCTTCAACAAGAGCGCTCCTGAGGCCACGAGCTTCAAAGGCCTCCTTGATGTAGCCCTTAAGACTCCAGACCCAAACAAACAAAGCAAGAAAATCGTCTTCGAGTTGTTCTGGTGCTTTGATGCCGATGGCTTTGAAGTTTGTAATGAAGTCCTGTCCGTTGGCTTGATAGCTTGTGGCGTAGCTAATTCCAGAAGCTGTTTGGACAGAACAACGCGCCCTCTCGATGCGAGAACGCATTGCTTTGAGTGTCGAATAATTCATGATCTTGCTGCCTAACAAGTTATTGTCTGATTGTTAATAACCACACACAATCAGCCTCCCTTCAAAGCCCTTTGCCGCCTAGCCTCTTTCGGGTCATGAACCAAAGGCCGATAAATTTCTATCCTGTCACCCTCTCTAACAGGCTGATCCAGTTTGCAGGCTACACCAAAAATGCCCACATTAAGCTCGGACAAGACAATCTCAGGGAATCGTTCCGGCAACCCCGAGGCTTTTATCGCAGCTTCAACCGTCGTTCCTTCCTGCATTTGAAGCACAACTATCACCTGCTCTTCGGGCTTGGCGTAAGCCACTTCGACATTAACCATAAACGACTTTGGCCCGTGCGGTAAACGAACTGACCATCGTATTGCAGATCTGATTAAAGACTGCACCGAAAGCCATGCTTGCCAGCTTGCCTGACATTTCAAACTCCAGGTCCAGGGAAATCTTGCTGGCGTCCTCACGCAACGGTATAAACTCCCATCGTCCTTCCAAAGATGAAAACGGGCCGTTTAACAGGGACAGCGTCATGCTGCGTCCGTTATCAATCTTGTTCCGGGTCGCAAAGGATTTTTTAAAGCCGCCTTTGGAAATCATTAACTCGGCTTCGACAATGTCATCTTCGCGCTTGATGATCCGGCTGCCGCTGCACCAGGGCAAGAACTTCGGATAGGCTTCAATGTCGTTAACCAGATCAAACATTTGCTGCGCTGAGAATTTTACAAGGGCGCTTTTTTGAACAACGGTCATGCTTAAAGAACTCCAACCACGTGCAGAAATACCAGAAATACGGCGGCGGGAGAGACGTAGCTGATTAAAATTTTCCATATTTGATAGCCGAGCGGATTGGGCATGTTCAATTCCTGCTCGGTATGTTGCTGCTTCATGATCCAACCGGCGAACACTGCGATGCAAAAGCCGCCGATAGGCAACATCAAATTGGCTGTTAAATAATCCAGCAATTGAAAGATGGTTCTGTCGAAAATCTTGAGCTCAGACCAGATGTTGAATGAAAAAACGACGCCGAATCCCATCAGCCAAGTTACCGAACCTGACCAGATACAGGCTTGTTCCCGGCTCATGTTTTTATTTTCAATCAACCATGCAACAGCCGGTTCGATTAATGAAATGGACGAAGACAATGCCGCGAACACCAACATTACAAAAAATAAAATGCCGAATAACCAGCCGCCGGTCATGTTGCCGAAAGCAATCGGCAAGGTTTGAAAGATCAGTCCGGGACCGGCGGCAGGTTCCAAGCCATTGGCAAAAACAATCGGGAAAATGGCAATACCCGCTAACAGGGCAACCACGGTATCGGTACCGGCAATCCAATAGACGGTTTTGGCGATCGACACATCCTTAGGCAGGTAAGAGCCGTAAACCATAATGGCGCCCATGCCTAAACTCAATGTGAAAAAAGCATGCCCCATTGCGGTCAATACGCCATCAGCAGTTATCTTGCTAAAATCGGGCGTGAACAAGAATTTGATGCCTTTGTCATAATACTCGTCAAAGGTCATTGCATAAGCCACCATCAGCATTAGCAGCACAAACAGGCTGGGCATTAAAAAACGCACCGCTTTTTCCAGGCCGGTATTAACGCCGCGAACCACGATCAGCATGGTCGCCAGCATGAACAGGGTATGCCAAAACAGCAGCTTGATCGGGCTTCCGACAAAATCGTCAAAAAGCACTTTTATTGATGAGGCATCGGCACCCAAAAAACTGCCGGAAAAAGCTTTTACCACGTAAGCGGAAGCCCAGCCTGCAATAACGCTGTAATAAGACAGTATCAGGAAACCGGCAGTCACTCCCATCCATCCCAAGTAATGCCAGTTTTTATCGGCTCCGGCTTCATCGGACAAGGTTATCATGGTGCTAATGGGGTTTTGTCTGCTGCGCCGTCCCAGCAGGGTCTCCGCCATCATAATGGGAATGCCGATCAGCAATACACACAACAAATAGACAATGACAAACGCCCCGCCGCCGTTTTCACCGGTAATATAGGGAAATTTCCAAATATTACCCAGACCGACTGCGGAACCCGTCGCAGCAAGAATAAATGCGAAACGTGATGACCATTCACCATGTTGTGATTTTTTTGTATCCGCCATTTGTGTGCCTGTAAAAACTCAAAGGTTACCAATTCACCACGAAGTGCTCTTCGTGTCCTTCGTGGTGAGCTTTTCTGACTATTGCAGTAATAATCGAGTAAAATAACAAAATTATTCCTTTACGTCAGTTTAAAAATCTATGGCCGACAAAAAGTCCAAAAAAAATAACAAGCAGCAAAACGCCACTATCGCCGTCAATCGTCAGGCTAAATTCGAGTATACAATTGAAGAAAAGTTTGAAGCAGGAATAGTTTTGGAAGGCTGGGAAGTTAAGAGCCTCCGGGATGGCCGCGTGCAGCTTAAAGAGAGCTACGTCGCGATAAAGCGGGGCGAAGCTTGGTTGTCCGGCGCTCATATTTCGCCGCTGTTATCGGCGTCAACCCATGTTAACCCGGACGCTATCCGCGCCAAGAAACTGCTGCTGAACCGGCATGAACTCAACAAGTTGATCGGCGCCGTCGAACGCAAAGGCTACACCTTGATTCCATTGTCCATGTACTGGAAGAACGGCCGGGCCAAACTGGAAATCGGTCTGGCAAAAGGCAAGCAATTACACGACAAACGCGCGGCCTCAAAAGACCGCGACTGGCAACGTGAAAAAGCACGCGTTATGAAAAAAGGCTAAAGGCGCAAGGCAAAAGGCGAAGGATGTGTGTTTTAGCCTTTTGCCCTTAGCCCTTAGCCTTCTTCCCCTAACCCTTTCTTTCAAATTAAAATGACCACACACCCTAACCTACTGTCTGCACAAAACAGCCTGCTGATCGTTGTCGATTTGCAGTCAAAATTATCCGCTGCCATGCCTGAAGCCGAAGCTGAATTAACGACAGCCAACACCCGCAGCTTGGTTGAAGCCGCCGGACTACTGAACATTCCGGTGTTATTGACCGAGCAATATTCCAAAGGCTTGGGCCCGACCGATACGACCATCACCGATATATTGTCGGAAGGCACCCTGATTTTCGACAAGACCGGCTTTTCCTGCTGTGCGGCTGACGGTTTTACCGACACTGTCGCCAATACCGACCGCAAGCAGATCATACTGGTCGGCCAGGAAGCCCATGTTTGCGTCTTGCAGACCGCGTTGGAATTGATACACCTTGGCTATCAGGTGCATGTCGTTGAGGACGCCATTTGCTCACGCAAAGCGGAGCATAAATTCTATGCCTTGCAGCGCATGCAACAGCAAAATGCCTCCATCACCAATTATGAATCGGTGTTGTTCGAATGGGTTAGGGATTCCACCCACCCTGAATTTAAAAAGATTTCCGGATTACTCCGCTAACTCCTGTTTACCTTGTACTTATATATGTCGCGCGCATCATTTATTGAAAAAATAAAAAATAACGAAGCTGTCGGCTTTAATGACACCATCGCGATCATTACCGATAATTACCATTACCAAGCCACCGAATTCAGCAACGGCCTGAATGAGCAGTTGTTAGTCAATCAGGCCGGCACTAACGAAGGCTCCTGCAAGATTTTCGCTTTTGCCCAGATCAACCAGCTCGACCAGCAACAAACCTTAAACCTGTTCGGAGATTATTACCGAGTGGATGTATTAAACGATCCGGACGGCACAGGCCATCAGAACATCAGGAACTTCATGAAATTCGGCTGGGATGGCATTTGCTTTAATGGCGTGCCGTTGACGGCTAAATAGCATCATCGTTACAAGACATAAAAACTCACCACGAAGACACGAAGGGCACAAAGGTTTTTTTTGCTTGCTCCATTCCTACGCCCCAACGTAATAATGCAGTAAGTGGGATAAAAGCTTTTCACTTTGCTTTCTTCGTGCTCTTCGTGTCTTCGTGGTGAGCTATCATTACTCAAATTATGATCGACTTTCTAATCATCGGCCAGGGACTGGCAGGCAGCTTGCTTGGATGGGAGCTCATACAAAGAGGTTGCAAAGTCGTCATCATCGATAACGGCCGGGAAAATGCCTCGCATGTTGCCGCAGGACTGATCAACCCGATCACCGGCATGCGTTTTGTAAAATCCACTGATGTCGATCTGCTGTTACCTACGGCAAAACATTGCTATACCCAGTTAGCCGATTTTTTTCAGCAAACCTTTTATATCGAAAAACCGATGCTGCGGATTTTCCACAACGACAACGAATTTAAAAACGCTGGCAAACGCCTTAATGACCCCGCTTATCAAGCCTATCTCGGCGACATCCAGCCGCCGGGCAAAACCCTCGACAATCTGGCAACGCCGTTCGGTTTTCTGGAACAAAAACAAACCGGCTATTTATTAACCCGGCCATTACTAAGTTGCCTGAAAGCGTTTTTCATTGCTCAAAACAGCTACCGGCAAACTGATTTTGATTATCGGGACATACAGCTGCAACCGTCTTTACGCTGGCAGGACATTGCACCCAAACAGATTATTTTTTGTGAAGGCTATCAGGCAATGCAAAACCCCTGGTTTTGCTGGCTGCCTTTTCAACCGGTAAAAGGCGAGATTCTAACGCTTGAACACCGGATCGAACTGCCCGATAAAATCCTCAATTACGGCAACTGGCTGATCCCGTTAAATGCCCATCAAATCCGTGTCGGCGCGACTTTCGACCGGGACAATTTGGATACCGAAGCTACCGAGCACGGCAAAAACGACTTGTTAAATACCCTCAGCCAAATCTCGGCCGATTTGACACATTCAACCCTGATCAGCCATCAGGCCAATATACGGCCTTGTACGCAAGACAGACAGCCTTTTATCGGCTGGCACCCGCAACATAAGCACTTGGCTGTCTTTAACGGCTTCGGCGCCAAGGGCAGCTTGCAGATACCCTGGCACAGCCAGCACTTTGCCGATGCCTTATTAAAAGCCGCCACCTTACATCCAACTTGTACTATCCAACGCCATTATGAAACGCATTTCACTGGTTAACACCGCTCATGAACTGATCAGGAACATTCTCAGCCCCGGCGACATTGCCATTGATGCAACGGTAGGCAACGGCCACGATACGGTGTTTCTAGCCGAACAAGTCGGCCCGTCCGGCCGGGTTTACGGCCTTGATATACAGCAGGAGGCCATTGATTCTACGCGGGAGAAATTCCGGCAAAACGAGCTTTCGGATTGCCTGACCTTGATACATGCCAGCCATGCCGACATGAACGAAAAAATCCCTTTCGATCTTCACGGTAAAATCCGGGTGATCATGTTTAACCTGGGCTATCTGCCGGGCGGTGATAAAAGCGTCATCACCCTGACCGATTCGACATTGGGCGCCTTATCTGCCGCCATCCGGATTCTGGCTGTGAACGGCATCATCACCCTGCTTGCCTATCCCGGCCACCCGGGCGGCGATCAGGAAACCGACCAGGTTAAAACCTGGTGCGAACAACTAAATCCTGAGCAATTTAAAGTTCGTACTATTTACAGCACGGCACAGAAAGAATCAGCTCCAAGGCTTTTTGTGATTAGCAAGTTGAGCTAAAAACCACGGCCCCTGCCGAAAATAGCATGCGCTAAGGCTGGTATTTTATCGCTACGGCACGAACGCTATTCAATGGGACACCGCGAAAGCTGCCGGCTGGCCCATCCGATATCGTCCCGCCAATAGGTACATGCACCTGACCATGCTGATGGGTAGGCCCGATGACTATTGCGTCCGCGCCTATTTCCTTGGCCCTTTCAAGCAGAGCATTGTTCGCCTTGGAGCCTGCACTGACCTCAAGCTCTGCGATTTCCAGATATTTTCGATCCCGTGGCCAGGTTTGCAAGACCTCGGCATTAGCGGTCGGCTCGAAGGTATCCATGGTATATCTCATCTCTCGTACCGACGGAAGCCCGCTACAAGCGAACAATGAAAAAAGTATAATTAACAGGATTAATTTATATCTCATGATATGTCTCCCATAGAATCAGACTGTTTTGTTCAAACTACCCCCTTTTCAAGCTGTTAGCAACAATCCTGACCATAAACTTCAAGCCTCAACAGCCATCCAATCGCATTAGAATCCCAAAGATGCGCTAAAAAATGACAACAAATCTGGTATCATTGCGACCCTTTATTTATCCATTCCCCATAAGGACAACCCATGTCAGAATTTAATAATGTAACCGTCGTCAAAAAAGCCAATGTTTACTTCGGCGGCAATGTCAGCAGCCGGACTATCAAGTTCGCGGACGGCACGACCAAAACCTTGGGTTTCATGTTACCCGGCGAATACACTTTTAACACCGCCGATCCTGAACTGATGGAAATCATCGACGGCGACCTGGATGTTTTATTACCCGGCGCTGAATGGCAAAGCGTAAAAGGCGGCGAATCTTTCAATGTGCCTGCGAACTCTGCCTTCACGATGAAAGTTAAAGCGCCTAGCGATTATTGCTGTTCATTCCTTAAATAAGGACATGCAGAAAGTCGCCATCTTTGCCGATGTGCAGAATATCTATTACACCACCCGACAAAGCTACCGGCGGCATTTCAATTACGCTGCATTCTGGGCGCAAGCGACCACAAACAGGGACGTGGTCGCAGCGTTTGCTTATGCGATCGACAAAGGCGACAGCAAACAACAGGGATTCCAGCAGATACTCAGGAACATCGGTTTTGAGGTTAAACTGAAGCCTTACATCCAGCGTAGCGACGGTTCCGCAAAAGGCGATTGGGACGTCGGCATCACGCTGGACGTGATCGACACTGCCCCCAAGGTTGATGTGATTGTTTTGCTATCCGGCGACGGCGACTTCGACCTGTTACTGGATAAAGCTCGAGATGTTTATGGCACAACCACGGAAGTCTACGGCGTTCCGGCACTGACTGCCCCCTCATTGATCAATTCGGCCAGCCGTTTTATTGCTATTGACGACAAGCTGCTGCTGTAATGGAGTATAGGCTTCGCCTGCAAACGCAAGCAAAGCTTGCACTCCAGCTTGGCGTACTGTTTTTCTACCTGCTGAATAGCTACAAATCTGTTAGAATAAACTTTTATTTTTCAAAGCCGTAAAAAAACGCTCAATGGCGCTTAAGTCAACCATCTATAAAGCCGACTGTCAGATTTCAGACATGGACAGAGGCTATTATCAATTACATAACCTGACCATCGCCTTGCATCCCTCGGAAACCGAAGAACGCATGATGGTGCGTCTGTTGGCTTTTGTGATTAATGCCCATGAACAGCTGCAATTCACTAAAGGCCTGAGCACCGACGACGAGCCTGAGCTCTGGCAAAAAAGCTTGGCCGACGACATTGAACTGTGGATTGAGGTCGGCATGCCGGATGAAAAACGCATCCGCAAGGCCTCCAATCGCGCCGATAAAGTCATCCTCTATACCTACGGCGGACGCAACAATATCTGGTGGAACCAGATTCAGCCCAAGCTGGAACGCTTTAAAAACCTGACGGTCATTAACCTACCTAAAGAGGCCACCGATCAACTCTCATCCATGGTAAAGCGCACCATGCAATTGCAAGTCAGCATTCAAGACGGGCAGATTTGGGTTAGCGACGATCAAAACACGGCCAATATAGTGCCTGAAACTTGGCTTAATTAAAAAGCTTTCACCACGAAGTTCACGAAGAATATCATTAAAACTTCGTGTTCTTCGTGCCTTCGTGGTGAATTAATCTCTTTGTAACTCAACAATCTTTTACTTCAATCTTCGGAACAAAAACTTGATTTCTACAGCTAACATCACCATGCAGTTCGGGGCTAAACCCCTGTTTGAAAACGTCTCGGTCAAATTCGGCGACGGCAACCGTTACGGCCTGATCGGCGCGAACGGCTGCGGCAAATCGACCTTTATGAAAATACTGAGCGGCGATTTGGAGCCATCGGCAGGCAACGTCAGCATTAGCCCCAATGAACGCCTGGGTAATTTACGCCAGGATCAATTCGCCTATGAAGACCAACGCGTGCTGGACGTGGTGCTGATGGGCCATGCCGAGATGTGGGCGGCCATGTCCGAGCGCGACGCCATCTACGCTAACATGGAAGCCACCGAAGACGATTACATGCACGCGGCCGAGCTTGAGTCGGTATTCGCCGAATATAACGGCTATACCGCTGAAGCCAGGGCCGGCGAGCTATTGCTGGGACTGGATATTCCGTTGGAACAGCATAACGGCCCGATGAGCGCCGTAGCGCCGGGCTGGAAGTTGCGGGTCTTGCTTGCGCAGGCCTTATTTTCCAACCCCGACATCATGCTCCTTGATGAGCCGACCAACAACCTGGACATCAACACCATCCGCTGGCTTGAAGACATCCTGAACCAGCGTAATTGCACGATGATTATCATCTCGCATGACCGCCACTTCTTAAACAGCGTCTGCACTCACATGGCCGATATGGACTACGGCGAACTGCGCGTTTATCCAGGCAACTATGACGATTACATGATTGCGGTGACCGAAGTGCGCGAACGCCTGCTGGCCGGAAACGCCAAGAAAAAAGCCCAGATTGCCGAACTGCAAACCTTCGTCAGCCGCTTCTCGGCGAATGCATCCAAGGCCAAACAGGCTACCTCGCGCGCCAAACAGTTGGATAAAATCAAACTGGATGAAGTCAAACCTTCAAGCCGGGTTAACCCGTTTATCCGCTTTGACCAGACCAAAAAACTACACCGCTTAGCGTTGGAAGTTGAAAGTTTAAGCAAAGGTTATGGCGAGCAACCGTTATTCAAAGATCTAAACCTGATGGTTGCCGTCGGCGAGCGTGTTGCAGTCCTGGGCCCTAACGGTATCGGTAAATCCACCCTGCTGCGCACCCTGGTCGGCGATTTGACTCCGGATGCCGGCGTGGTTAAATGGTCGGAAAATTCGGAGGTAGGCTACTATGCTCAGGATCATGCCGAAGACTTCGCCGAAAACATGACCCTGATCGAGTGGATGGGGCAATGGCGCAAGGAATCGGACGACGACCAAGCTATACGCGGCACCCTGGGGCGCTTATTGTTCAGCGCGGACGACATCAACAAATCCGTTAAAGTCATCTCCGGTGGAGAGCAAGGCCGCATGCTGTTCGGCAAGCTGATCCTGCAAAAAAACAACATCATGGTACTGGACGAACCGACCAACCACTTGGATATGGAGTCGATTGAATCACTGAATACCGCGTTGGAAAATTATCCGGGTACCTTGATATTCGTCAGTCATGACCGGGAGTTTGTGTCATCGCTGGCGACACGGATTATCGAATTAACCCCGAACGGGGTGGTTGATTTCAATGGTAATTATGAAGATTATCTAAGCAGTCAGGCGTAAAGCGACAAATTGTAAGCTGGGTTGAATCGATAGCGTAAACCCAGCTTTTAATTTAGAACTGGATTGAGCAAACACGTAAAGATAAAAACATTGTCACCACGACACGAAGAGTTTTAGTTTTTCGTGTCGCGGTGAATAAAAGGCCGTTTACCAGCGTTCCGCGCTTAACCCGATTAGATAAAGACTAACCGCCGTTCCTTAACGTATTCCCCACCAAATCCGCGACCGCCCTGTTCGCCACGCCGACTACCTTGATATTGCTTTTAATAGTGCCGATGTAATTTTCGTGCAAATGGCCGTGAAAAATATTTTTTACGCCCATAGCGGCAGCCAATTCGCCAATCGCATCAAACCCGTGCCGATGAGACCCCGGCGCTTCATGGGTTACCAAAATATCCGCTTTCAGCGTTTTTAACGCCTCAAACTCATCGTGCCAAATCGCGCCTTTGTATTTTAACGACATAGCCGTATGTCTCGTATTGGCGGGCTGGTTATGCAGAAAGTGTTGCTTGCCACGCCATTTAGGCTGCTGCGGCGGATACCAAACCCGGCCAAGAAAAATACCGCCTAAACCGGCAATTCTCAGTCCCGCTATTTCCGTAACTTTCAAGTGTAAACTGTTTTCAGCCAGGGCCGAGTGAAACAGGTTTTTATATTTGCAGGGCGTTTCAAAATCATGATTTCCGGCAATCCACCAGATTTGGGTTAAACCGACAATTTCCTGCAAACAGGTATCTAGCGGCGTATCCAGGTCGTAATCGCCCAACAAGACAACGGCCTCGGGTTTATATTCATGTACTGCCGCTATCAGCGGCTTGAAATCTCCGTGCGGATCTCCTGCAAATAAAATCTTGTTTTTGGGGTTCAAACTGTTACTCCTGTTAACTGGAACCTGGCACTAACGCTGAAATAACATCATTCTATTTTCGTTGCTCCGCGCGGGCTTGGCATTTTTTTCGATTATAGACAAAAGTCGCTCTGATTAATATCAGGCAGTTAAATACGGAGTATATTTATCAAGATTTACAATGCGCCTTAACCTCTGCGCCAACCGTTATAACGAGCGACACACCATAACAAGCCTTTGGGCACATGGTTGCGCTTCCAGATGCCGGCCACATATTTGTTGGCTTCGGATAAGGTGGGATAAATATGAATGGTACCCAGCAGCTTATTCAGGCCGATATTATGTTTCATCGCCAGCACGAACTCGGCAATTAACTCGCCGGCCTGTTCACCGACAATGGTCACACCGAGAATCCTATCCCTGCCCGGCGGAGTTAAAATCTTAACAAAGCCGTGCGCCACTCCGTCGGCAATTGCGCGGTCAAGATCGTCAAGATGATAAGTGCTGACTTCAAAGGCAACCCCCTTGGCTAAGGCATCCTGTTCATTAATGCCTACCCGCGCAATTTCAGGATCAGTAAAAGTAGCCCAAGGAATCACCGAGTAATCGGTACGAAACTTAAACAAGCCGCCAAGCAGCGCGTTCACTGCCGCATACCAAGCTTGATGGGCCGCCACATGCGTGAATTGAAACGGGCCGGATACGTCGCCGCAAGCATAAATGTTCGGGTAGTTGGTCTGTTGAAATTCATTGGTTTCGATGGTGCGCGAAGTTTCAACGCCCAACTGTTCAAGACCATATCCTTGGATATTGGCAACCCGGCCGATAGCCAACAATACTTGATCGAAAGGAATACGCAGCTCTTTATCGTCATGCTCGGCAAGCAGGATTTTTTCATTGTTTTCAATGATAAATCCTTTGGCGGTATGTCCAACAAGCACATTAATGCCTTCCAGACGGAACTTAGCCATCACAGCCTCGGAAACTTCGATGTCTTCCTTAATCAGCAGGCGCGGCGCCATTTCGACTTGCGTGACCTGGCTACCGAAACGGGCAAAGCATTGGGCCAATTCACAACCGATCGGCCCGCCGCCCAATACCACCAATCGCGCAGGCAATTCGCGCAACTCCCAAATATTATCCGAGGTCAGATAGCCGATATCCTCGACACCTGAAATCGGCGGAATCAATGGCCGCGAACCTGCGGCAACAACGATGGCGCGCGTAGTGATAATGCGGTTTTCCCCGGCTGTTGTCACCTGAACTTCCCACGGTGAAATAATCTTCGCTTCGCCTTCGACAACGTTTACGCCAAGGTCTGTATAACGTTGCACAGAATCATGCGGCTCGATAGTAAGAATAACCGACTGCACCCGAGCCATGGCATCGGCGAAATCGAATTCGGTATCGGCTTTTTTAATGCCGAAATCGGCGGATCGGCGCATCTGGGCCAGCAACCTGGAGGATCGGATTAAGGCTTTGGACGGAACGCAGCCGGTGTTCAGGCAATCACCGCCCATCTTATGCTTTTCAACCAAAGTGACTTTGGCTTTGGCGGCGGCTGCAATATAAGCGGTGACCAAGCCGCCCGAGCCAGCGCCTATCACCACGATGTTGTTATCAAAGCGCGGCGGTTTATGCCATTTCGCATAAACCTTGTTGGCCTTGATAGCTTCGACGATTTTATTAGCCAACAGCGGAAAAATCCCCAATAAAATAAAAGAGCCAACCAATCCTGGAGACAAAATATCCGCTAATGATCCCAGTTTACTCAGCTGGGTTCCGGCATTCACATAAACCACGGTACCGGCGAGCATGCCAATCTGACTGACCCAATAAAACGTTTTGGTGTTCAGGTTTGTTAAGCCCATAACCAGGTTAATAACAAAGAAAGGAAAAGCCGGCACCAGCCTCAGTGTAAAAAGATACAATGCGCCGCCTTTATCTATACCTTTATTTATATTTTCCAGGCGGTCGCCGAAACGGGCTTTAACCGCATCCCGAAACAAAAAACGCGCCGCCAAAAAAGCCAGCGTTGCGCCGATCGTGGAGGCAAACGAGACAATCAACGTCCCCCACAATAAGCCGAACACCGCACCGCCGGCCAGCGTCAGAATCGTAGCCCCCGGCAAAGATAGCCCGGCCACTGCGATATAAATCAGTGCATAAATAAAAATTGCCGAAACGGGATGGTTGCTGCGATAAGCTTCGATAGACGCTTGCTGCGCCTTGAGTGTTTCCAGCGTTAGATAGCTTTGCAGATCAAAAATAAAAAACGCCGCGACCAGGGCGATGATGGCAGCCAAGAATGCCCAACGTGAAATATTCATGATATTCTCCTTGCCGAAAGTAGTTTGCAGGAATTCCCCATAGCCCTGTTTTATCTGTAAGAGGCCCAAAATGAACTATGAGTTCGATATCCTGCCTTCCTTAACTAAAGAGAATACAAGAAAATATGTAAGCTTATAAATTCTATGTGAATAAAAGGTAAAGCTTAACCCGCCAAACGTTTGGCAATTCGATGGTAAGCATCCTTAAGTTCTTCACCGACTATTTTTGCATTGGCTATAAATTCCTCGGAAGTTTCTACCGACTCATCCCCAATTTCAGCTGCTTTGGCTTTTAAATGGCGCCAATCTTTTTCGGCTTCTTCAAACTCTTGCCTTGCTTCCATGGAAGCAAGATGCAGCTTTAATTTGGCTTCATCACGTTCTGCTTGTAACTTTTTTAATACATTTTCAAAATCTTCTTTTAATGACATGATACGCTCCCGTTTTATCTCTCATCGCTTAATTTGAAACCCATTGATATCGCATAAATACCAGTAGAATAGAGAAATCAACCTCTTCAATCAATAAGTAGTTGCACTGATCAAGCTTGGCGACCAAGACTCCAAATGCCTTGCATTACCTGCGTTTCAGCTATTTTTTGCTGTATGATTTAATAAAATTGTAAAAAATTACTGGTATAGTATCTTGATAAACGAATGTCCGAAATTACATCCACGAATAGCACTTTTATGACATACCAACTTTTATTGTTAAGGCATGCAAAATCGGATTGGTCGGTTGATATGGATGATTTTTTCCGACCCTTGAAAAAACGCGGCCGGCGCGCTGCCAAGCAGGTGGGGCGCTGGTTGAGCACGCAGCACTTGATACCCGACACCATACTCAGTTCACCGGCAACGCGTGCCCTGGAGACGGCACAGCACGTTTGCCGGCAATTAGACATAGACGAGTCGTCTATTATTTGCGAACCGCGCATTTATGAAGCCGATGCTCAGACTTTGCTTGCCGTATTAAAAAATCGATGCCATGAACGGTGCGTACTGTTAGTCGGGCATAACCCAGGCTTAGAGGAATTGTTACTAAAATTAATCCTCCATCCGGTTCCATTATCGGCTAACGGAAAATGTCTACCTACCGCCGCTTTGGCTCAACTCGCATTTGAAAGCGACTGGGCAGAACTGACCGATGCCAGACTGGTCACGCTGATCCGCCCGGACAGCTTGCCTGAATAATTAAAAGACGGAAATATAATGTTAAGACTATTCAACTTTGACAAGGGCAGACTCAAAGAACATACCCCGCCTGAAGATCAGCTCAAGCAGGCCGTCGACAAAGCCGCCTGGATCGATGCACACGATCCCAGCGAAGACGAACGCGCCCAACTGCAAGCATTTCTGCGCACTACCCTGCCCGAATCGGATGATGTGGAGGAAATCGAATCTTCGGCACGTTACTTTACCGACCCCACCGGCGTTCATGTACGCTCTTTATTCCTGTCAATAAGCGAAGGGCGGCACAGTACGGCAACCGTCGCCTTCATTTTGCAAAATGACCGGCTCATTACCCTGCGTGAAGGTGCGTTAGCCGATTTCCGCCTGCTGCGTATGCGTGCCCGGCATGGACAGGTAGCGGCGCATTCACCGCAGGAATTGCTGGTGCTGATCTTCGAGCAAAAAGTGGAAAACCTCGCCGATGCGCTGGAAGATATCCACCGCAAACTGGAAGACGTTAGTTATCTGGTGCTGGAAGAAATAGACTCCGATCTTGAAAATGCCATTGACCAGTTGGCCAAACTGGAAGACAGCAACGGTAAGATTCGGCTGTGCCTGATGGATACGCAACGCTCCATATCCTTTCTGCAACGGCATTTGCGCAACCATCCCGAATTACAGGAAACGGCACGGGAAATTATGCGCGACGTGGACACGTTGATGTCGCACACCACTTTTCTGTTCGACAAAATCAACTTCTTGATGGACTCGACCCAAGGCTTTATCAACATTACCCAGAACAAGATCATTAAAATCTTTTCCATTGCCGCCGTGGTCTTTCTGCCCCCTACTCTGGTCGCCAGCATTTACGGCATGAATTTCCAGTACATGCCGGAACTCAACTTGCAGCTGGGTTATCCCGGTGCACTGGCATTGATGTTGCTGTCGGGGATTGCGCCTTATTGGTTCTTCAAACGAAAAGGCTGGCTGTAGGTTATTCAGCCTAAGTCAACATGCCACTCGAACCACTGTTTTAATCCGATCTAAATAAACAACTCGGTGATCAATAGCAAGGGCTATCGGTCATCGACAACCTACTCCACAGGGCTGTCGCGCAGCAATTGTGATAAGATAAAAAATTAATCTTCCCTCTCTACGTTCTACTGCCGGACACTGTCTACCTGGAAAATTCGCCATGCCCAAGGAACCTTTTTTTCGTCTCAATCAAGAACCCGATGCCCTGAGCGGTTTTTCCCGCACTGTCGCGGAAATCCAGTGGTTATTACTGGTCTTGATGATGTTTTACCTGGTGGTGGGCCAAATCGATGAAAACGTTAAAGTCTTTTTATTAGGCGGTCTCTGCGCCTTCGCCGGCTTTGTCATGACGTTCCATTACCTTAATTTTTTTGCCAAAGCCAACGTCTGGAAACTGGCATTAGAAACCTGGGTTATGATCTTGTTAGTCACTTGGTTCGTTTGGCATACCGGACGCCAGGACAGCCTGCTGCTTAACTTGTACTTTCTGCCCATCATTACCAGCGCCCTGGCCTTGGGCAGGCTAACTACATTATTAGAAGTAGCCTTAATCGGGGCTTGTTATCTGTATTTGGGCAAAAGCGGCCTGCCCAACGACGAGGTATTTTCCTTAACCCAAAGCAGCGTCCTATTGGCTTGGCTGTTTCCTATGTTGCTGGTCGGTTATGTCACCACCATGTTGTCCAGCGACATCTACCATGTCTTCAGTCGCATTAAAACCACCGCGCAAACCGATGAATTAACCAGTCTCTACAACCGCCGGGCATTCATGGATCTGCTAGAAAAACAGCTGCAACAAGCCCAACGTAGCGGACACACTTTCAGTCTGTTGCTGGGAGATTGCGATAACTTAAAAATCGTCAATGACAAATACGGTCATGAAGCAGGAAACCTGTTATTGCAAGCCATCGCCGGCAACTTTCGTAACTGTTTAAGAGGCTGCGACTCCGCTGCCCGCTACGGCGGCGATGAATTTACCGTATTGCTGCCCAACACTACTATAGAAGCCGCTGAACTGGTGACCAAGCGCATCCAGAAAACATTGGCTTCGAGCTGTTTTAATTACCGTGGCAGTGTAATCAGCACCAATATCAGTATCGGCATCGCCACCTATCCACAACATGGCAACACAGCTGAGGCATTGTTACGGCATGCGGATGAAGCCATGTATGCCAACAAGCGCGAAAGTAAAAATCAAGCTATTGAGAATGCAAAAGGATCGTAGAGCACATACAGCGCACCCTGTCCGGCTAAGTTTCAATCTTGTTTTTCAGATTGTTTTCAAGCGTACGAAACAGGTTTCGTCTGCAAACCCGCACCTCGCATATCCGCTCAACGTGCTCTGATCGTACTGATCAACTTGATGGGCTCGCCATTAATTCACTGCTTTAACCCAAGCGAAATAATTCCTTAAGCAATAGCTCAACACCCCAGGTAACAACCAATCCCAAAAAAGACATAGCCAACGATACTGTCATTATATTGAGATTATTCAGTGTAAATTTGTTCATCGCGATGCCCCTTGATAAAAAATCATTCAAGGAGTCATTTTGAGCCCTCCACGTTAAAATTTGATGACATGGCAATAGGCCGATCATTTATTGCAGGGCGTCAATCATCAACCGGCCCAATTGGGTATGATGCAGGATTTTGGCAAAGGGTCGCATCGTTTGCTCCTCCCCCTTTACGAAAACTAACACCGGCGTGCTGGTATGGGTTCCGGTCGCCCAAACTACCTGCTGACTGGTAGCTACTGCTTGTGCCAGCAAGTTTTCACGATTTCCATTTTGATAAACAAAAAACGCACCGTTAACCTCTATTTTGGGCACGACTTTCTTACCTAACGAGATATGCCCTTCCCGATATAAAGGATTGGCTTCGGTTGCGAGAATTTTTACCGCCTGAGATTCGGTAATCTTAAATTCCGTGTAGCGATTAACCAATTCGGTAAGTTTTAATGGTGTTTGTTGATCTTTAGGCAGTTGATCAAACTGGCTGAAAATATCACGGTAACTCAATTGTTGCGCATAAATCCTGTCCAACACTTCGGGACTGCCGAAATTAAAGTTGGGCTGAAACAATGTCCCCTCACCGAATGCGGCTCCAGGCAGACTGTGCGGTTTAGGGATGTCTACGCCAGAATAGCTAAAGCCGAAACCGCCGGTTTCATGATCGGCGGTGACTATAATCAATGTATCTTGCCGGCCTTTCGCCCAGTCCAGCACTGCATTCAAGGTGTCATTAAAACGCAGCATTTCATGCAACAGCAAACCGGTATCATTACGATGCGCCGCCCAATCGATCTGCCCGGATTCGATCATCAAGAAAAATCCCTGCTCGTTACGGTCAAGAATTTCTAATGCTTTAACGGACATTTCCTTTAACGTCGGTTGGACATGCTTTGCATCGCCACGGTTTTGAGTTTCAACAATACCGTTTGCCATGCCTGAACCTGCAAATAAACCCAGCGTTTTACCTTCGGATTGTTGCAGTTGCGCCTTGTTGAAAGCCAGCTTGTAACCTTTTTGTTGCGCGGCGGTTAACAGGTTTTTTTCATCCTTGCGCAACGATTTGATCTCAATGTTATTGTCCGTTAACTGTGCCAATTGCCGATATTGCTCAGAGTTTTTATCATCAACCTGTTCGGGCAACCAATAGCTTAAACCGCCCGAAAACATCACATCGGCCCCGGTTGCCAGTAGATCTTCCGGGATGCTGTCTACCTGACTGCGGTGCGTCTGATGCGCGGCAAAGGCGGCGGGGGTTGCATGGGTAATGTGGGTATCTGAAACCAAGCCAGTCGCTTTACCCAGGCGCCTGGCTTTTTCGATAATATTTTCCTGAACATTGCCATCCTTATCCAGGCCCAGCATTTCCGCGCCGGCAAATCTCCCGGTTGCCAGTTGCGTTGCCGATGCAGCCGAATCGGTCACTAGCGCGTCGCCGGTATAGGTCATGGAAATGCCCAGTCTCCCCTGCTCCATCATACGATCTAACGCAGTAGTACGGTTGGCGATAACGCTATGCGGCGCCTGTCTGGCATAAGACAATAATAATCCGACTTGCTGCGGCCCCATACCGTCGCCAATAACCATGATTATATTTTTGACCTTGGCGGCCGCCTGCGGCTTAACACTGTCCGCTGAGGTGCAACTTAACAGCGCCGCGCTAATCAGCAAAAAGAACCATCTTTCTTTCTTCAGTATTTTTAGCATTGTGTGTTTTTTAAACCGGGTAACGTACTGTTACTGGGTATGATTAAAAATGAGGAGGTTAACATACGTCAGAATACTCATTTTCCGTTACATGTTGATGACGGAGAAATTACGCTCGTGTATCAGAAACTTAAACGGGTGCCCATGACGAGCAACAAAGATCATAAAGGCCTGGTTTATGGAAATAAAATCAAGATGCTCTTTAATGCCCGACGCCAGAGTCAAACTGACAGGCATAAAAAAAGGGTTATCATTTCTGATAACCCTTCTATATATGGCGTCCCCAGGGGGGTTCGAACCCCCGTTACCGCCGTGAAAGGGCGGTGTCCTAGGCCACTAGACGATGGGGACTAAAACTGGTTTAGTCAGCCTAACTAACTGTAAATCACATTGCAGTTTTTTATGGTTTAAAACCACAAAAAATAAAGTCATAAAAAAAGCCTAAAAACTAGACTCTAATATATGGCGTCCCCAGGGGGGTTCGAACCCCCGTTACCGCCGTGAAAGGGCGGTGTCCTAGGCCACTAGACGATGGGGACTAGAACTGATTTATCAACTACTTGGTGGAGCCAAGCGGGATCGAACCGCTGACCTCTTGCATGCCATGCAAGCGCTCTCCCAGCTGAGCTATGGCCCCTCTAAGCTGAGAACCGGCATTATACGGCAATTACCGGTTATGTCCAACATTAATTTAAATCTCTTACGTAATTTATGGCACGCTGTATTCTAGCCAAGGTTTTTTCCTTGCCTAACAACGACAAGGTTATGTCGATGGCCGGTGACACCGCTGAGCCGCAAACCGCAACGCGCAAAGGCTGCGCCACTTTGCCCAGTCCAAGCGACATGGTTTCGGCAAGATTCAGCACAGTCTGGTGCAAGGCTTCGCCCTGCCATTCTGTCACGGCTGCAAATTCATCGTGCAAGCGCGCCAAAACCTCATCCGAGCCTGGAGTGAAATTCTTTTTAGCCGCTTTTTCATCATAGGCCTCGAAATCCTTGTAGAAATACACGCTGGCCGCGGCCATTTCAACTAATGTTTTGCAACGTTCCCGTTGCGCCTTGACCATATCGACAAGACTCGGACCCTCGGTAGGATCAATGCCCAGCTCGCCCATGTGCCAGCTTAAATGACGCGCCACATGCGCCGGATCGCTATTCATGATGTACTGATGATTCAGCCACAACAGTTTTTCCATATTGAATGCAGAAGCCGACGCGTTGACTTTTTCCAGCGAAAAATGCTCGATCATTTCATCAACGGAAAAAATCTCCTGATCACCATGCGACCAACCCAGACGCACCAGATAATTCAGCAACGCTTCGGGCAAATAGCCGTCGTCACGAAATTGCATCACACTCACTGCGCCGTGACGCTTCGACAACCTGGCGCCATCCGAGCCTAATATCATCGGCAAATGCGCGTATTTCGGAAGCGGAGCGCCTAGGGCTTTAAGGATATTCATCTGCCTTGGCGTATTATTGATATGGTCATCGCCGCGAATAACGTGCGAGACCTTCATATCCATATCGTCGACTACCACCGTTAAATTGTAGGTAGGCGAACCGTCACCCCTGGCAATAATCAAATCATCCAGCTCTTTATTGGCAACCACAATATCGCCCTTAATCAAGTCAGGGATGGTTACTGCACCGTCAACAGGGTTTTTAAAGCGTATGACCGCTTCCCGATCACCTTTAGGTTCATTCAAATCCCTGCATTTACCGTTATAGCGAGGCTTTTCCTTATTAGCCATTTGTTCGGTACGCAACTGCTCCAGTTCTTCTTTACTGCAATAGCAATAATAAGCGTCGCCCTGGTCCAGCAACTGCTGAATAATTTCCTTGTACCGATCAAAATGGTGGGTTTGGTAAAAGGGGCCTTCATCATATTCCAACCCCAACCAGGTCATGCCTTCCAGGATGGCATCGACCGACTCCTGCGTGGACCGCTCCAGATCGGTATCTTCAATCCTTAGGATAAACTTCCCGCCATGCTTTCGCGCATACAGCCAGGAAAACAACGCGGTGCGTGCGCCACCTACATGTAAATAACCCGTTGGACTGGGGGCAAAACGTGTTTTTATACTCATTTTAATATTATTTCGTTAGTAAAATTCTATTGGGATTTGCTTGGCGGCGATTTTTTCATGCCGCCCTATTGTCATTTTAACATCGTTTTTCATCGTCAATACCGGTGATTACTATTCTGCTCATATATCCTGACTAAATGCCAATAAAAAGCTAAAACAAATAATCTGAACATCAATACCTTTAACTTTATTTACAGAACGTACTATAGTTTCTAACAGCAATTAAAACACAATATCCTCGGCAATTGCTCTTGCATACCTGTCCAAGCAACCGTCGTGCTATTAAAAATTTAATTTTAGAATGCTGGTTTGCCCCTGCATTCAAACTAATAGTGTCCAATAAGTATTATTACTTATTTTATAGATAACCTGTTTCTTATAATCTGTAACTGTTTACCACCCAAACTCATTATTTTAGGATTATTTATTCGACTGAAAATCAACCTCGATGGCTGCTATATAGCATTACATTATCTAATAACTATTTGATAACAAGGAAATATGTCATGAAAAAAATATTCATCATTATTGCAGCCATTACGAGCGCGGTTATATCGGGATGCGCGTCGCAACCTACAAGCACTTTCGAAAGCTTTCACGCTCAGGATCTAAATCAAGCGGTTTCCTCAGGACAGTTTATCCAAAAAACCGACAACTTCTTTGTCCTCAATGACTCCTCATCATCGATGAAAGAAAATTATCTTGGCGGCGGTTACTCCGCTCATCCGGCTGCTAGCAAATTTTCAGTCGAAAAAGAAATCCTTAACCGAATAAACCAGACAATTCCCGACCTAAAGCTGACTTCAAGCATACGCAGCTTTGGTTTTGGCCCCTGCCTTTCATGGAGATACAGCAAACTTAACCTAGCACCAACCACCTACACAAGGTCATCTTTCGGTAGCGGTATAGATGCATTGACCTGTGCAGGCGGCGGCTCACCGATGGTTAGCGGCATTGAGGGAACAACTAAAGACTTAGCAGAAACAACAGGCAATATCGCCGTTTTAATTCTCAGCGATGGAGGCGTGGATTATTCCCCTGTTCCAGAAATTCAAGCCTTAAAACAGCGCTACGGTGACAAATTATGCGTTTACACTGTCTGGGTAGGCAATAAAAATGATGAACAGGGGCAAATCGGATTACATAGTCTCTCTGATATTGCCGGTTGCGGCTTTAGCACCACTGCTGACCGGATTGCAAGCAGCAGCGACATGGCCAATTTTGTGCAACGCGTTTTCTTGAAGCCCGGCACACCGGTTGCCGACTGCTCTAAGCAGGATGATGATGCCGACGGTATCAACAATTGCATTGATAAATGCCCAACCACTTTAAAAGGCGCTCATGTTAACCGATTAGGCTGCTGGATTGTTGATATAAAATTCGACAACAATAAAAGCAACATCAAGCCCCAATATTTTCATGAACTCGATAATGCAGTTACTGTTATCAAACACAATCCCGGCGCACACATTGAAGTCCAAGGCCATACCAGCAACACCGGCTCAGCGGCACATAACCTGAAATTATCAGAGCGCCGCGCTCAGGCTGTTAAGGACTATTTAATCCGCAACACCCAAGGAAGCGGAATGTTGACTGCGAGGGGGTACGGTTTAACCCAGCCTATCGACACCAATGAGACAGAAGAAGGGCGCGCTAACAACCGCCGAGTGCAACTGGAAGTCCTTAAGTAACTTTATCTGATACGGCAAGACCAGAACCCCTTGCATTAATAAAGGCTCCCATTTGCAAATAAGGGCGGGGTAAAACCCCGCCCTTTTCATTGCTTAACTTATTCAGCTATTTTTTAGTTTATTGCGTTCAAATCTACAAGCCTGACGCCAGCGATTTTCTTATCCGTCACTAATGCACTGCAAACGCCCTGCCCCAAATCTATATTCAGCGCATGCCACGTCGAAGCCTGCCCGTAATCAGCAGGCACCCTTAAAAACTCGGACTGATTTTCAGGATTAATAACGCAGCGATTCAACCCCAGGCCAATACCGCGTCCCGTAGCCTTAACGAAGGCCTCCTTACGCGTCCAGAAGCGGTAAAATTCGCTGACTTTTTGATCTTCCGGCAGATTGTTCCAATATGCGATTTCTTCGTCGGCAAAGCATTTATCGACCAGCCCAGCCAGACTGGTTCTCGACTTGCAATATTCTATGTCCACCCCCAACTGACAGTTCCATGCCAAAGCAATGACCATAGTGCTTTCAGAATGCGACAGATTGAATACCAGTTCGGGCCTATCGACAAGATAGGGTTTGCCATGATCGGTTTTTTTAATATTGATCAATTCCGGCGGCTCATTAAGCGTTTGGGCTAATACATTTCTTAACCGTCCATGCGACTCTACAAAACGTTTATGCAATAAATCGTTTTTTATTCTTTCGGCATGCGCCTGTTCGCCTGCGTCGAGAACCCGCCAGTAGCTTTGGTAATGAATATTATCGGCGGTAATATTGCCGTGCCATATTTGGATAGTCTCAGTATTCATAATCTTGGAGCACATCTACAGTATTAATGCCCAACAACAGCCCATCCTTCACCGCGACGATCGCTAGCAGCCATTAATTGATGAGTCGCCCTGCTCCACTGCACAGCCTGCATATCGCCATAATTGTAACGCGCCTCTTTCAGCTGATGCCCCATTGCAGCCAGACCGAGAAGCTCATTTGCCGTTAGCGCGCCTTTTTCATATTCAACTGTGTCAGGCATAAATTGATGATGAAAACGAGGCACTTGCACCCACGAGTCCGGCTCATGGCCTTTGGCAAAATCCAGCGCAGCCAGCAGCAGCATCGAAATAATACGGCTGCCGCCGGGCGTTCCCAACGCCGCAACATGTTGCCCATCATCAAGAAAAGTGGGTGCCATGCTGGACAACATGCGCTTGCCCGGCGCGATCGCATTGGCGGTGCCACCTATCAATCCGTAACCATTCATCGTGCCCGGCAGGCCGGCAAAATCATCCATTTCATCATTCAGCAGCACGCCGGTTCCAGGCGCCACTAAACCTGCACCAAACGGAAAGTTAATGCTTAACGTTGCCGCAACCCGATTGCCGTCTTCATCAATAATCGAAAAATGAGTGGTATTAATGCCTTCAGGTTGCGGTTGGATTTCGCCAGACAACAGAGCGCTGGGCAAGGCTTTATCAGGCCGCAAACTGCTACGCAGTCCGGCCGCATAATCATCGTTCAACAAACGCCTGACCGGCATATCGACAAAATCCGAATCACCCAGATATAAAGTCCGGTCATGGTAAGCGCGGCGCATGGCCTCGACAATAAGATGCTTTCGGGTCAGTTCATCGGCTTGTTTTAAATCGTAGCCCGACAGAATGTTTAGGGCCTCTATCAGCACAATTCCACCGGCAGATGACGGTGCCGCACTGGTGATTTTTATGCCGTTATAACTGCCCTTTACCGGCTCCCGCTCGACAACCTGGTACGATGCAAGATCCTGCTTTGTCCAGATGCCCCCAGCCCTGTTGACACCCTCCACCAGTTTATCGGCGATCTCGCCGTCATAAAACCCGTCCCGGCCCGAGTCGGCCAGTCGCTTTAAGGTATGGGCCAAATCCGGTTGCCGGAGTATTGAATAAGCTTTCGGTATAGTGCCGTTGACCAAGAATATCTTCGCCGTCTGCGGATGTTTTTTTATCACCTCGGACCTGAATTTGAGCAGTTTTCTATGCTTTTCGCCGATTGCAAAACCGGTCTCTGCCGCCCTGATCGCAGGCTTCAGGCTTTCCGCCAGCGGCAGGCGCCCATATTTTTCCGACAGGAGCACCAGGGCCGCAGGCATGCCGGGAATAGCGGCGGCCAGCGCGCCATCGAGCGATAACCGTGGAATCACCTTGCCTGACTTATCCAGGAACATCGCCTGATGAGCCGCGAACGGCGCTTTCTCCCGGCCATCGATCATGGTTTCAAAACCGTCCTGTTCCCTGTGCAACAACCAGTAACCGCCGCCGCCCAGTCCTGAACCGGAAGGTTCGACAACCGCTAATGTTGCGCTGACAGCCACCGCCGCATCGAAAACATTGCCGCCTTTGTCCAGAATTTCAAAACCGGCTGCGGTTGCCAAAGGATGAGCGCTGGCAATTGCAGCCTTAGTTCCATCCGCATAAACCTGCGCAACCCCGAAAACAATCGTCAAAAACAGCGCCGCACAATATTTCATTACCCTCTTATCCTCTGATCAAATTTAAACTGCAAATGGTTAATGCAATTAAACCACATTTATAAAAACGCACCAGCTTGATGCTCAACTGGTTGTTCAGTTTATCAATAAAATTATATTGTTGAATAAATCGCTAAGTATTTTCACCAATATTCTTTCTCATTTTTCTATTTAGAATGATAGTGAGATTGTTTGCTTCATACACAACTCAAAAAACAATCCCTTAAATCTAATAACAGAGGTGCAAAATGGCTAGAGCTGCTAAAAAAACTGCTAAAGAAGATGTTTCAAATCACGAAGAAGAAAGCCCAACAATATTCCTTCCTGACCGTGACGCCAAGATTGCTGAACTTGCCTATTACAAGGCTGAAAGCAGAGGTTTTGCACCAGGCTACGAGCTTGAAGACTGGCTTCAAGCCGAACAGGAATTTTTGCCGTAAGGAAACAGGCGGTATAAGTCGCAAGTCCCGTCAGGCTTATATTTTTAATTCATTTAAACATGTTGCCGGAGAAATTTATGCCAACTCAAAAAACTGATAAATCACAGCAAGGTTCTGAATTAATGCCAAAATCATCGTCTGGCGGCTTGCTGTCATTTGACGAGCTTGATAATTTTTTTGATGATTTTCTCTCGCGCAGATGGCCGCGTTTGCTGGATTGGAATATGTCTGCTCAATCAGAAACCAACTTTCCAAAAGTTGATATTCTCGATCACGACAATAACATAGAGGTTCATGCTGCAATGCCGGGAGTTAAAAAAGAAGATCTGGATGTAACCGTTACCAACCAGGCCATCACCATCAGGAGTTGCACCAAGGAAGAAAAAAAGGAAGAGGAAAAAGGCAAATATTTTCGTCGAGAAATAAGATGTGGTGAATTTCAGCGCACCCTGGCCTTACCCGAAAATGTCGATGGCAACCAGGCAAAAGCATCGTTCAAAGATGGCATACTGACAGTAACGATTCCCAAAACCGAAAAAAGCAAACGCAAGAGTATTGAAATTCATTGACCGCCCAAGCCGAAATAGCCTGTTTGAGCCTAAAAAATCAGGTTATTTCGGCATCGGGCACAAGTGTCGGTGCTTGCCGCGTCGTGGGTTTGCTCCGGGAGAAATAAATGAAAAATGAAACCATTGCCGCTATAGCGGCCGTATTAGTGATTATCCTTGGGATACAGGCTTATACGATGTTTCGACTGAATGATCGGCTCAATCAGTTAAGTGGGTTTTATAGCCAGAGCGGAGAACCTCAAACCAAAACATCAAACCCACCCAAATCAATCACATCGAATGGCGACGAATTCTTTAAAGGCCGTACCTGGAATCCTTATGCAGAAATGCAGCACATGCAAAATGAAATGGAACGCATGTTCGAAGATGCATTTTCGCGTTTTCACATGAAAACGCCTTCAGGCAGATTAAGCAAAATGCCTGACGTGGATTTACAGGAGAAACCCGACCTCTACATTGTGACTATGGATGCACCCGGCGCCGATGAATCGACCATGGACGTAAAGCTGGAAAATCAGGTTTTGCATATTTCGATTACAACGGAACAGGCAAAGGATGAAACTGAGGATAAAAGTAATCAATACAAGTATCGGGAACGCTTCGTCGGTCAGTTTCAACGCTCATTAACCCTACCGGGACCTGTCAACGCGGCAAAAATGACAACCGACTACCACAACGGCGTGCTGACCATTACTATTCCCAAGGCATAGTTACAAGCTACTTTATTTTAGTTATTCGATAACTTCACTTGATATAGCAGGCTTAACCATGATGCGAATATTTCTTTTTTTGGCGACCAATGTCGCAATAATGGTGGTGATCAGTATTGTCTTTAGTCTTTTGGGCTTATCCGGGACTTTAGATGCGCAAGGCATAAACCTTGACCTTAATGCCCTGCTGATCGTATCGGCGGTCATCGGCATGACCGGCTCGTTCATTTCGCTGGCTATGTCAAAGTGGACTGCGAAACAAGCCATGGGCGTTCAGGTTATCGAACAACCGCAAAACCAGACCGAACAATGGTTGAGCTCGATTGTAGCCAGCCATGCACAAAAGGCCGGCATCGGCATGCCGGAAGTCGGTATTTTTCAGGCCCCCGAGGCCAACGCCTTCGCTACCGGCATGAACAGAAACAACGCCTTGGTAGCGGTCAGTACCGGTCTGCTGCAACGCATGAACAAGGATGAAATTGAAGCCGTTGTCGGGCATGAAGTGACTCATGTCGCGAATGGAGACATGGTAACGATGGCCTTGATGCAGGGCGTGTTAAACACCTTCGTGTACTTTTTTGCTTCCATCATCGGCCATGTGGTTGACCGCGTTATTCTTCAAAACGAACGGGGGCATGGCGCCGGGTATTTTCTCGTGCAGATGGTTGCACAAATTGCCTTAGGGTTTCTGGCCACCATGCTGGTCATGTGGTTCTCCCGTTACCGGGAATTCAAAGCCGATGCCGGGGGCGCCAACTTGGCCGGCCGGGGAAAAATGATCAGCGCTCTGCGAGCCTTGCAACGCGATTACGAACAGCGAGACCTGCCCGGCCAACTGGCGGTTTTCGGCATCAACGGCAATAGCGCCAACAAGCTGTTTATGAGCCATCCGCCGTTGGAAGAGCGCATTGAAGCGCTACAAAATATGCGCTGAACTATTTCATATCGATGCTAAGCCACGCCGCTGTAACCTGTTAATCCACATCAATGGGTTTAGGGATCTGTCTGGTAAAAATCAGCCAAAATGGGGGCTGGTTAAGATGATTGAAGACACTAATCGGCCATAGTCCTTGCTTGGGAAAGTCTGGAATCAAGTTCAAGCCCCGATGCTGCGGGCTTCCTATCGACGAACTCGCCCTGCGGCAACGTCGCCGATAAACGTCCAATCACAACAAATTCATGCCGGTTAAGCACTGAATCGGTAGCTTTTCCATAATATTGCCCATAACCATTAAGTCGAGATTAAGCTACGCCATTTATATTACGCGAACCTCACCGTTATTTTTCATTCCTCATTTCAACTTTTATCCAAGGAGAAATGACAATTTAACCAGGAACCTCTATGAAAACCCAACCAAACTGGATAAGCGCCATTGATCGGATAGTCGATATGGGCTTGAACCATGGATTGGCGCAACGTACAACTGAAGATCAAGCTTTCAATGGGCGGACCATTTGTTTAAACGGCAAGCATGTGCTGAATTTTGCTCTTTGCAGTTATTTGGGATTAGAGCAGGATTCCCGCCTCAAGCAAGGAACTATCGATGCGGTGACCCGCTACGGCACCCAGTTCGCCATATCAAGAACCTATATGTCGGCAACGCCCTACACGGAATTGGAAGCGCAGCTTGAAAAATTATTCGGAAGCCATGCTCTGGCAACCCCGACAACGACATTAGGCCATATCGCCGCCTTGCCTGTGCTTATTCAAAAAGGCGATGCCATTATCATCGACCAGATGGCCCATAACAGCATGCAAACAGCCGCAAAGTTGGTGCAGGCGGAAGGGGTGCCTGTTGAAACTTTACTGCATAGTAACCTTGAGCTGCTTGAAGAACGGATTAATGTGCTTAGCCAGCAATATCGCCACGTCTGGTACCTGACGGACGGCGTTTTCAGCATGTTTGGCGATCTGGCTCCGGCGAAGGAATTAGGCGAGCTATTAAACCGCCATGAGCAACTGCATCTGTATTTTGACGATGCCCACGGCATGAGTTGGATCGGCGAACATGGCAGGGGTTATGTTCTCGATTGCCTGCCCATTCGAGAGCGGATGGTTGTTGCCACATCCTTGTGCAAGGCTTATGGGGCCGGCGGCGGGGCGCTCGTTTTTCCGAATGCAAGCATGCATAGACGGGTTAAAAACTGCGGAGGCCCGATGATTTTTTCAGGCCCTATCCAACCGCCAATGCTGGGCGCAGCGATTGCCTCGGCCCGCATCCATCTTTCATCGGAAATTGATCGTCTGCAAGCCGAACTGCAAGATCGCATTGCGCTCTGCAACCGGCTGCTTAAAGTTTACGAAATACCTGTAGCATGCAGCTCGCAGTCACCCATTTTTTACATCAAGGTAGGACATCCCCATCTTGCCGGCGACATGGCAAAATGCCTGCTTGATGAGGGCTTTTATACTAATCACGCTGTTTATCCGGCTGTGTCCCGGCGGAAATCGGGTATCCGCTTCACTTTAACGCGACACCTGAGTTTTGAGGATATTCACGGCCTGATTTCGACAATCGCCCGTATTCTTCCGAATTTCCGGGGAACCAGTTCCAGGAAGAAAACGGAAAAATGCGTGCCGCTGTAAACCTGCCGGATAGGCTCGGCAATTGACGCTGCCTGCCCTGATCTACTCGCCACCTAACGCTGATAAGTGCCAATCAGCTCTGTCTGCCCAATAATATGCCCTTGCATTGCCGCTTCCAGCTTGGCTTTATTGGGCTTATGCAAATCAGGCAACTCAACATCCAAGGCATAGAGCTTATGAAAGTACCGGTGCCGGCCAACTGGCGGGCACGGCCCTCCATAACCCGTTTTTTTCCAATCGTTTACACCTTCTTGAGTCCCGGCAGGCAAATTACTGGCAGTTGCAGAGCGCGGTAGCTCCGCAGCAACCGGTGGAATGTTGTACAGCACCCAATGCACCCAGGTCATTTTGGGTTTGGCCGGATCCGGCGCATCGGGATCATCAACGATCAAAACCAGACTCTTGGCATTTTCCGGAACCCCTGACCAGATTAAGGACGGCGAAGTATCGTCGCCGTCACAGGTAAAAAGCTTGGGAATTTCTCCCTGATGGACAAAGTCCGGCGACTTGAGGGTCAAAGTCATGTTTTGCTCTCCTTCAGCCCAAACGGCTGTAGCGACAAGGGTGCTAAAAACGAAACAAATTAAGCCAATAAACGTGGGTTTCCCGGTTAAACTCATTGATGACCACCTCGCGAACAGGAAGCTTATAGCTTCTGAAAATAAATTCCAAACTGGCGAACTATTCTTCTACTCATGTCCTCTTCTAAACCATAAACCTATCCTGACCGGCTGGCAATTGTAGAAAAGACCTACAGACAAACGACTTTTCATTGGTTTAAACTCCGGGCACTACAACCGATTCTTGCTCTATAAAATCAGGAGGTTGTGAGCATGAGAAGAATAAAACACCTAATTTTATGGCTTACGGTCGCCGGCATTATTTTGCTGCTGTTTTCCAGCCACGT